>Ga0190265_10000247_pt1 | contig 46703 bp, 42 predicted proteins | sample Popmic124T_FD_133135 | JGI IMG/M metagenome (GOLD analysis project Ga0190265, IMG submission 133135) | Populus adjacent soil microbial communities from riparian zone of Indian Creek, Utah, USA - 124 T | ecosystem: Environmental > Terrestrial > Soil > Riparian zone | place: USA: Utah | collected... | reverse complement strand
GGCGCCTTCGAGACGATCGTCGACCGCTACCAGGGCCGCCTGCTCGGCTTCTGCCGGCAGATGCTGGGCTCGACCGAGGACGCCGAAGACGTCCTGCAGGAGGTCTTCGTCAACGCCTACCGGGCGATGCTCGCCGACGAGCGCGAGATCAACCTGCGCCCGTGGCTCTACCGGATCGCCCGCAACCGCTGCCTCAACCAACTGCGCAAGCCGACCGCCGACGCCCAGGAATCGATGGACATGGTGCCGGCGGTCGAGGCCTCCTCGACCGCGGAGAAGGTCCACAACCGTGAGGAGTTCCGCCAGCTCCTCGCCGACGTCAGCAAGCTTCCCGAGACCCAGCGCTCTGCCCTGCTGCTGCGCGAGATGGATGCGATGTCCTACGAGGAGATCGCCCAGGCGATGGAGACCAGCGTGCCCTCGGTCAAGTCGCTGCTGGTGCGGGCGCGGATCTCGCTCGCCGAGGCGAGCCAGGCGCGCCAGCTGACCTGCGGCGAGGTGCGGCTGGAGCTGGCCGAGGCGGCGGAGGGGCTGCGCAAGGTCGCCGGGCCGGTGCGCCGCCACGTGCGCGACTGCGAGGAGTGCGCCGACTTCCGCTCCCAGGTGCGCAACAACGACAAGGTCCTTGCCGCGCTCTTCCCCGCCGGCCCGCTGCTGGCGCTGAAGGCTCTCCTGATCTCCAAGCTCGGCTTCGGCGGCGCCGGAGGCGGGGCGACCGCAGCCGGGACCGGCGCCGGCGCGACCGCCGGAGCAGGCGCGACCGCAGGCGCCGGCGCGATCGGCAGCGTCGGCGCGGCGCTCGGCGGCGGTGGCGCCGCGGGCGGCCTCGGCGCGGTCGGCGGAGCGCTCGGGACCAAGGCGGTAGCGGGAGTGGTGACCGCCGCCGTGCTCACCGCCGGCGCCGTCGGCGTCGAGCGGCAGGTGATCCATCCCTCTTCTGACCAGGGTCCCGTCGCATCGATCACGCAGGCGCCGTCCAGGGTCGCGCTCGGCGCCGCGCACCCGACGCTGCCGCAGGCGCCGGCAGAAGCCCCCGCCCCGCCGGTAGAAGCCGTACCCCCGCCCGAGTCGGCGCCGATCGCCGAGGAGTCGGCCCCGCCCGTGGAACCGGCGACCCTCCCGGCCGACGAAGCCGCTGGCACGAAACCGGCCCTCGACGCCGACGAGACGGCGAGCGCCTCCCCTGCCGCCCCGCACGTGACCGGCGCGACCTCTCAGGCCGGCGCCCCGGCATCCGGCGAGACCGTGGTCGTCACCGTCGGCACGTCGCCACCGCCTCCGCCCCCGGCGGAATCGAGCCCGCCAGCGGAATCGACCCCGCCCCCCGCTGCGACCGAACCGCCGCCACCCGCGGAACCCGCCCCGGAAACGGGCTCGGGCTCCTCCGGCGGCACGCCTGAAACAGGCGGCGGCTCACCCGAAGGCGAAACCCCCTAACTACCGCTGGTGCTCAGGCCTCAGGAGAGGCCGATCACCTTGAGGCGGCGCATCAGGCAGGTACCGGCGAATTTGCGCGTGTCTTCGAGCGAGTAGCCGAAGAGCTCGAAGTCGTCGTCGAAGTCTTTCGCCCAGGGGGGCTGCAGCACGCTGTCGGCGACCGGCAGGGACTCCTCCAGGGTGCGTTTGATCGCCTGCTTGTAGCGGTCGTCCTCGCGCGCCTTTTCGCGCAGGAAGACGGAACCGAAGGCGACGTGGCGGTGCTCGTCGCGGGCGACGTTCTGGAAGCCCTCGACGAAGGCGGGCAGCGTCCCCTCGCTTTCGTTGTAGTCCATGATGAAGTGCTGGCCGGTGAGGGCCAGCATCCCCTCGATCACCATGTGGTAGAGCGTCACCGCCTCGACCAGGACCTCGGTGTCCTCAGGTTCGGCGGAGAGGCGGTCGGTGCGCTTCTTCAGCATCTCGTCGAAGAGGCGGCCGAAGTTCTCGTTCAGGTGCTCGGAGGTCTCGGCGAGCATCTCGGTGAGGCCATCGGCCTCGAGCACCCCGACCTCGCGGTAGAAGCGCTCAAAGAAGCGCACGTGGCGCGCCTCGTCGGCGATCTGGGTGCAGAGGAAGATCCGCTGGTCCTCGGTCGGGGCGGCGCGCATGATCGGCCCCAGCTCCTCGGCCACCTTCTGCTCGCCGATGAAGAACGAGGACAGCCCGTACATCCGCTGGAAGCGCTCTTCGGCGCTGATTCGCTCGTGCCAGTCTTCGCGGTCGCGAGTGAAGTCGAGCTCCTGGGTCTGCCACTGCTGGCGCTCCCAGAGCCTGTAGAGCTCCTCGTAGCCGAGCAGTTTGACGTCGGCGGTGCGGTCGGCCGCCTCCATCAGCGCCGGGTCGGCGGTGGCCTGGAAGTCGGCCCGCTCGGTCCTCGACTGCGTCCCCGTTGCCTCTTTCGTCCCCATCAGGCTCATCTCCTCGGCTCAGCTAGCGGTCCGAGCGAGCCTAGCACCGGACTGGCTGGTCAGCCAGTCGCGCTCAGTTCGCTGTTTGTGGCGCTCAGCGAGACAAAGGGCGAACGCGCTCAGGCGCTGTGCGACTCGCCCGGCGCCAGCAGGACGACCTGGGCGGAGGTCTGCGACTCCACCTCCTGCTTGAAGGCAGCCGAGTCAACCTCGATCGGCGGGAAGGTGTCGTAGTGCATCGGGATCACGGTCGAAGCACCGGTGAACCCGGCGGCAACCGCGGCGTCGTGGCGGTCCATCGTGTAGTGGCCGCCGATCGGCAGCAGCGCGACGTCGATCGGGTCACGCTCGGCGATCAGCTTCATGTCGCTGAAGAGACAGGTGTCGCCGGCGTGGTAGACGGTCACGCCGCCGATCTCGACGATGAGCCCGGCGGCGGTGCCAACCGGGGTCCCATGCTCGGCGCTGAACGGAGCCTCCGCGGATCCGGGCAGCGTGCTCGTGTGCCAGGCCGGGACGAGCTTGACCCGACCCCCGTCGAACTCAACCGTGCCGCCCAGGTTAGGATCGCTGACCTCGGCCACCCCGCGTGCTTCCAGCCAGCTGGCCAGCTCGACGACCGCGATGCAATGGGCCCCGGTCCGCTTCGCGACCGCGACCGCGTCGGCCATGTGGTCGGCATGACCGTGGCTGATCGCGATCTGGGTCGGCTCGACCTCGTCGGCCGTGACGACGGCCGACGGGTTGTTGGGCTTGAGAAACGGGTCGACCAAGACGGTCGTCTCCCCGTCGCTCAGCTCAAAGCAGGAATGGCCGTGAAACTTGATCTCCATCAGTTCTCCTCTTTCGACTCTTCCGCCGCCGCGGTCTCCTCACGCAGTGCCCAGCCGACCGCGACTCCAACCATCATTCCCATCCTCGCCTCCTCGGCGAGCAGCGTGCGCACCGCGGCAATCCGCGCGTCCGGGTCGGGGACGGTGGCCGCCTTCAGGGTCTCCGCCTCGTGCGACTCCCCGAACCAGCCGCCCTCGGCCAGCGCCGAGGCGAGCACCCGCTGCAGCTGCGGGGCGGCGCGGGTGACAATCTGCTCCGCCTCGGCGAAGCGCTCCACGTCGCTCAGCCGCTCGATCGCGGCCTCCAGCTTCTCGTCGGAAATCATCGCTGGCGGCCAGCCTAAGGCCTGCCGCTACTCGCCGGGGCGCAGCGCGGCGGCGAAGCCGCAGAGCCCGCCGACGAGGCCGCCGACCAGCCCCGCGAAGACGTTCGCGGTCGACTCGAAGACCGGCAGCGCCAGCAGCACGGCCGCGGCGACCACGACCCCGACCATGTCGTACTCGTGCTCGATCGAGCGGCGGACTTCCGCGCGCCGGATCGCGAACCAGGCGGCGAGCGCGGCGAGCGCCATCCCGTTGCCGCCGGCGATCACCTCGAAGTCGTCCTGCGCGTCGGCGATCCCGCTCGCCGCCAGCATTCCCAGCGAGCCGGAGGCGAGGAGCAGGAGCGCGGTCGCCGGCGTGCCGAGGCGGCGCTCCAGCGGCAGCGCGAAGAGCGCCAGTCCGATCGCGACCACGAACAGGTAGCCGACGTCCGCATAGGCGAAGGGAGCCGTCAGGACCCGCCACCACTCGTCGTCGAGCGGCACGATCAGGCCACCGAAGGCGCTGAGCGAATCGCCGCTCGCCTCGTAGACGAGCAGCAGGACAGCCGAGGCGAGAATCGCGGCGAAGGTCACGTAGGGACGGGCGGGCCCTGCCCCGCCGCCGCGCCTGAGCCGGACCTTGAGCGGCTTGCGGCGGCGGCTTGCCTTCGCCTCGAGCGCGTCGCCGCGGCGCTCGAGCTTCGGCGCCCGCTTGCGTAGGCGAGCGCCGCAGTACGGGCACTCCGTCACGTAAGGGCTGACCTCGGAACCGCAGTTCTTGCAGATGACGCTGAGCTCGGTCTCGCTCACGGTCAATCGAGGATAGCCGCCCGCCCGCGAGGCCCCTCCGGGCCCGCCCCGGTGGCATACTGCGGGACACCCGTCTTTCGTGGACCACTAGGAGGAATCAGCGTGGAGTTGAACAGCCTGACCGAGCAGAAATCGCTGCTGGCAACCCTTTCCCCGGGCAAACGCACCCGCCTGCGGAGGCTGCTGTTCGAGTTCGGGCCGGGCAACGGCACGCTGATGCTGTTGCCGATCGACCAGGGCATCGAGCACGGTCCACGCGACTTCTTCCCCAACCCCGCCTCGAAGGACCCGGACTACCAGTTTCGGCTCGCCGCCGAGGCGGGCTACTCCGCCCTCGCCTGCCAGATCGGGATGGCCGAGAAGTACTACCCCGACTACGCCGGCCAGGTGCCGCTGATCCTCAAGGTCAACGGCAAGACCGATGTCCCCTCCTCCGCCAAGTCGTTCTCGAGCTGCAACGCCAGCGTCGAGGACGCGGTACGGCTCGGCGCCGATGCGGTCGGCTACACGCTCTACGTCGGCTCACCGCGCCAGGACGAAGACCTCGCGCAGCTACGCGGGGTGCGCGAGGATTGCGACCGCTTCGGGATGCCGCTGATCGTCTGGTCCTATCCGCGCGGCGAAGCGATCGACGCCAAGGGCGGCGCCAACTCCTTCTACGCGATCGACTATGCGGCGCGGATGGCGATGGAGATGGGCGCCGACGTGGTCAAGCTCAACATGCCGAAGATCGACTCGGGCAAGGACAAGGACGCCCCCGCCCCCTACAACGAGATGGAAGTCGACCAGGCCGAGGCGATCCGCCAGTGCGTCGAGTCGGCCGGCCGCTCGCTGGTCGTCCTCTCCGGCGGCTCGAAAGTCGACGACGAGGTAGTCCTGCAGAACACCAGCGACATCATGGAAGCGGGCGGCTCCGGCGTCATCTTCGGTCGCAACGTCTGGCAGCGCGAGTGGAACGACGCCGTCGAGATCGTCGCCCAGATCAAGGAGACGCTGCTGGCGAACGTCAGGCGGATTCCTTAGGGGGGCAATCCCGGCAGGGGTTCCACTTAACTTTCTCGGTGGAGCGGAAGCGGCCGTCCGAGATACGAGGTGGCGAGAAAGTACAAGACGTTCCACCCCTGCCGGGATTGCCCCTCAACAGCGCGCTGACGGGCTCCAGGTCGTGAGAGGGGGTGCTGTCGGCAGCGTGGCGCTTCTCGTGGTCGTAGCGCTTGTCGTGCTGCGGCCTTGGGAAGGCGGTGAGGACCCGGGATCGGCGTCGGTGACGGCGCTGGTGACCCGGGTGGTCGATGGCGACACGGTCGAGGCGCGGATCGACGGCGAGGTGGAGGACGTGCGGCTGATCGGGGTCGACACCCCGGAGACGGTGAAGCCGGGAGAGCCGGTCCAGTGCTTCGGCCCCCAGGCCTCCCGCTTCGCCCACGCCCTGCTCGAGGGCCGGCGGGTGAGGCTGGTGTTCGGCGCCGAGCGGCGCGACCCCTACGACCGGCTGCTCGCCTATGCCTATCTCGACGGCCTCTTCGTCAACGCGACTCTCGTCCGCCGGGGCCTCGCGCGCACGCTGACGATCCCACCCAACGACCGCTTCGCCCCGCGCCTGCGGCGGCTGGAGCTCGCGGCGTCCCGAGCCGGGCGCGGGCTCTGGGGCGCCTGCTCGCCGTGAGCATCTCGTAACGATCCGCACATCTCTTCTGCACAAGCCCTTGCGCCCCTTTGCTACGGTGCGCCGCGGCCTCCGGGCCACCCTCTATGCGAATGCGTCAAAGCATCTCCCAGTTCGAGACGGCCTTCGAGCAGGAGACCGTCCTCGAGCGTCGCCGCCGCGAGCAGCTGCGCCGCCGCGCCGCCAACCGTTCGCGAGAGCGGCGGATCGTCCGCGTCGAGCAGGAGGGCAAGGTTCGCTTCAGCGTTCTCGCCGTCTGCCTCACCGTCACGGTGATCGTCGTCGTCGTCACCATGTTCGAGGCACTCGCCTTCCTGATGGACTAGAGAGTCCATCCCCCGCTCCGGTTGAATAGACTCGCCCGCCGATGGCACGACGCTCACTGAAGCCACAGCTAAACCAGATCCGCGCCTGGGTGCGCCAGGGCAGGACCGACGCCTGGATCGCCCACCAGCTCGAAGTCAGCGCCTCCGAGCTGCGCGAGTTCCGCAGCCAGCACGGCTTCACTCCCGACGAGGAGGACGCGGGATCGCCGGAAGTCGATCTCCGCGACGAGATCGAGGCCGAGATCGAGGCCGCCGCGGCTGAGGAAGCCGAGCAGGAAGCCGAAGCCGCTCCAGACGAGGATGAGGCCGAGGAGAGCCAGGATGAGGACGAGGACGACGAAGGCGGTGACGAGCCCCCCAGTCGCGAGCGCGGAGAGCCTGGCGGCGAGGGTCGCCCGCGTCGCAGGCGGCGACGCGGTGGACGCGGACGCGGACGCGGTCGCGGCAAAGAGCTTGAGGCGACCTTCGACCACGGCGAGACCGACGGCTACGGCCTCTGGCTCGACCCCTCGGTCGCCGACAACCCCGTCTACGCCGAGAACTGGGCGGGGAAACGTGAGGTCACGGTGCGGATCGAGGCCGATCAGATCGTGATCCGTCGGCCCGGCGAGCCCGCCGACTCAGATGCTGAGAGCCAATCTCAGTAGGCGCTCCGCTTAACTTTTTCGGAGAGCGCTTGTGACTGCCGCAGACCTTGCGGCCGAAAAAGTAGAAGACGCTTCGGCCTACTGAGATTGGCTCTCTGGCGTGTCAGGGACTCGGCGGAGCGGCGCATTCCGCCGATCGCAGGCTGAGGGGTCGAGGTCGCCGCGGACCCTCCAAGCGATGACCGAGCCGGTGCGCTTGATCGGAGCCACTGCGTCCTCGCCGCGTAGCCAGGTGGACTCGGGCGAAGAGATCGGCTCTGAGGGCTGGAGGAAGTTGAGGAAGGGGGCGGTGACCAGGTAGTCGAGATCGGCGTCGTTGACGGCGGTGCGGAACTCGGCGCAGGTGGGGATCGCGTTGAAAGAGCCGTGCGGGCCCTTCGCGCCCATGTAGCGGACGCGGTTGGAGAGCTCAGTGCCGTAGAGGCCGTACTGGAGGAAGCCCGCCGTGGTTCCGGCTAGGCCGATGCGGGAGTCCTCGACGTCGCGGGCCCAGCGGTAGGCCGAGTCGAGGTCGAAGCTGGGGATCGCCGTTTCGGGATTCCGGTTGGCGAAGCGTTCCTCCAGATAGTCGCGCTGGACCGGGTAGCCGATCGCGAGGATTGCCAGCGCAAGTACGGCAAAGGCGGCGGGTCCTGTCACCGCAGGGGACCCACCGCCCCTTCCGCCGGTAGCTAAAGCTTCCTCAGGGGCGGTACCCCCTACGGCGCCACCCGCCGACAGACGGACAATAAGCGCAGGGATCACGACGAGCAGCAGCGCCAGGCCGATTGCGAAGAGGCGGTCGGGGTCGCGCAGGACGGCGTCGGCACGGTTGGTCAGCAGGAGCACGAGGAGGAGAGCGCCGAACAGCGCCCACTGCCGCCGCTCCCCGTCGAAGATCCGGCCCAGCGGCAGCAGCACGATGCCGAGCAGCAGAGCGGGGATCGCGTAGCGGATGTTGATCCCGAAGCCGGTTGGGGCGCCCTCGGCTCCTGCGGCGCTGAGTGGCGTGAAGAGGTAGGCGACCATCGCGAACAGGGCGACGGCGCCCATCCACCGCAGCACCCGCTCGCGGCCCCAGACGAGGGATATGAGGCCACCAGCGATCGCGGCGGCGACGACCAGCGGCCAGAGAGCCCCGAACGCCTGGTCGAGGCCGGGCCCGAAGTACTCGCGCCAGACGGCAGTGTCGGTTGCGTAGTGGACGATCGAGAAGTCAGGGCGCCCGGTCTGCAGTTGCTCCGGGTGGGGGAGCGAGATCTGGCCGATGCTCTCGAGCTGCGGCAGAGGGTTGCCGGTGGCGATCAGGTTGCGCAGGTACCAGAAGCCGCCACCGGCCAGAGCCGGCAGGAACCACCAGGCCGCAGCCGCCCACCGCCTTCCGACAGGCGCCAGGACCACGACCGCCACGGTCAGCGCTGCGGCCATCGCCAGCGCGGTGGACTTCGTGCCCACGGCCAAACCGACTGTGAGGCCCGCCGCTGCCAGCGCAAACGGATCGGCCGCGGGTCCTGTCGCGGGGGAGGGGGGCCTGCGGGCGAGGTCTACGTCCTCGACCCCCCTCCCCCGCGCCACCCGCGGAAGATGCGCAGCAGTGACCAGGATCGCCACCGCCGCCAGCAACAAGGCCGCAGCGACGACATCGTTCTTAGCTGCTCCCGGCTCTCTCACGACCAGCGTGTGGCACTCGAGGAGAACAGCAGCGGCTACGACCGTGAGGTGACCGCGCCCGTGAGGCCTCCCGATGCACCAGGCGGCTAGGAAAGCGATCCCCAGGAAGCCAAAATTGATGAACAACGACAGCGTGTCCCGCTCGGTGAGCAGAATCCCGACCGCATGCAGCAGCTCGGAGTTCTGCGGGTACAGCCAATTCGTGAAAACTGTCTCCGTGTAGTGGAACCCCGTAACCGAGTGGCTGTGAGCCATTTCCACTGCGAACGGCATGTGGTACCAGAGGGAGTCGAAGTTAAAGATCCCTCTGTCCAGCGCGTCCTTCGCCGTCAGTCCCCAGTGCGCGAACACGAGCGCGACTACGCCCACCGTGATCAGCCAGATGAGCGTGCTCGGGCCGGCGGGTGGCGCCGTAGGGGGTACCGCCCCTGAGGAAGCTTTAGCTACCGGAAGGGGCGGTGGGTCCCCTGCGGCGACAGGACCCGCCGGCAGGAGCGCCATGACTGCGGCGACCACCAGCGACGCAGCGACGAGGGTCCACGCATAGAGGAGGCCGAAGATCCCAAGCAGCTCAGCCAGCCATATGACCAGTGCGATCCCTGTGACCGCCTCTACTAGACGAGCAGGGGCGCCATTCCAAGCCGGCAGGAGCCTCTGTCGCAGCCGGAACGCCGAGAAGCCCAGCGATAGCGCTACAGCCGCCAGGGCCAGGGCGCTGAGGATGTAGGAGCCGGCGCTAACCACCGGATTAGCTCCGGGAGAAGGTCAGCGGTTGAGGCCGCTGACCGTCAGCGGCCGCTCGCCTTCGGCCACCATGCCCTGGGCCCGGGCCTTGCCGGCGAGGAAGACGGGATCGTCCGCGTGCTGGACGCTGTAGTGGAGGCGCTTGTTTTCGTCCAGCAGCTCGTGCAGTTCGGCTTTCGCCGCGGTCGTCGCCGTGTAGGTCTTGACGAAGTCGATTGCCGGGTTCAGGTACGAGTAGAGAACCGCCGCGAGGACGAGAGTCAGCGCCACCCGGCCCACTCGGTCCCACTGGATGCGGCTGGCGCCCCGCCGCGCTGCGGGCCTGCGGCGAGCCGCCGGCCGGCGCCTGGTGCGCTGAGCGGGCGTTCTGAGGGCGTGGGCGCGTGCGGCCACGCCTCCTCCTACGCGGCCGGGCCCCGCATTCCTTCACTGAACGCAAGCGTGCGGCTGGGGGCGTGCATGGCCAAGCAGATCAAGGACGCAGGGCGGCCGATGAAGGGAGCGCACATTTAGTGCGTGACCGAAACGACCGACCGAGGACGCCGATATGCGCCGCGCCATGCGCGTCATCCAGCTGTGCGCGCGAACGCTCGCAGGCCAGGGAATTCAGCAGCCGCCCCCAGCTCCTCCTCTATTCGCAGCAGGCGGTTGTACTTCGCGACGCGGTCCGAGCGGGAGGGGGCGCCGGTCTTGATCTGGCCGGCGCCGGTGGCGACGGCGAGGTCGGCGATCGTCGTGTCCTCGGTCTCCCCGGAACGATGCGAGATCACCGCCGTGTAGCCGGCCTCGCGAGCGATCGCGATCGCCTCCAGCGTCTCGGTCAGGGTGCCGATTTGGTTGAGCTTGACCAGGATCGAGTTGCCCACCCCGGCCTCGATTCCGCGCCGCAGCCGCTCCGGGTTGGTGACGAAGAGGTCGTCGCCGACCAGCTGCACCTGCTCGCCCAACCGCTCGGTCAAGAGCTTCCAGCCGTCCCAGTCCTCCTCGTCCATGCCGTCCTCGACCGAGAGGATCGGGTAGCGGGCGCAGGCATCCGCCCAGTAGGAGGCCATCTCCTCCGGCGAGAGCGAGCGGCCCTCGTGCTCGAGCCGGTAGGCGCCGCCCTCGAAGAGCTCGCTGGTCGCCGGGTCGAGGGCGATGAAGACGTCGGTGCCGGGCTCGTAGCCGGCCGCCTCGACGCCGGCGAGGACCGCCTCCAGCGCGGCCTCGTTGGACTCCAGGTTGGGCGCGAAGCCGCCCTCGTCGCCTACCGCGGTGGCAAGGCCCTTGGAGGCGAGGCTCGCCTTCAGGGCGTGGAAGATCTCCGTGCCCACCCGCAGGCACTCGGAGAAGCTGCCGGCACCGGCCGGCACCACCATGAACTCCTGGAAATCGACCGAATTGTCGGCGTGGGCGCCGCCGTTGAGCACGTTCATCATCGGCACCGGCAGCGTCGTCCCGTCGCCGCCGCAGAGATTGGCGAGGTAGCGGTAGAGCGGCTGGCCACCGTCAGCGGCGGCCGCCTTGGCCGTCGCCAGCGAGACCGCGAGGATCGCGTTGGCGCCCAGCCGGCCCTTGTTCGGCGTCCCGTCGAGCTCGATCAGCGCTCGGTCGATCGCAGCCTGGTCATCGGGGGCCGCCCCCTTCAGGGCCTCGGCGATCTCACCGTTGACGTTGGCGACGGCATTCGCGACGCCCTTGCCGGCCCAGGCGGAGCCGCCGTCGCGCAGCTCGACCGCCTCGAACTCACCGGTCGAGGCCCCCGACGGCACCGCGGCCAGGCCGCGGGCGCCCGAGTCGAGGACGACTTCAGCCTCGACCGTCGGGTTGCCGCGCGAGTCGACGATCTGGCGGCCGCGAATGGAAACAATGGCGCTCACGGACGCGCGAGTCTAGCCGCGAAGTCGGCCGAGAGCTATTCGCCGGTGACCCCGGGCGGGAGCCCGGTGGTCCCGGTCGGCGGAGCGGCTTCGAGTTTCGACGGCCGCGGGCGCTGGGGAAGTTTTTCGCCTTCGGGAGCGAGCACGCTCACCGTGCCGGGCAGCGCCGGCGCCACCTGCTGAACCGGGGCCGGACAGGCTTCCGGAGCCGGTCCTTTCGGATCCGCTTCGTAGCAGGCGGGCGGAGCGCTCGCCGGCCGTCCAGTGCCCTCGAAGTTGGCGCAGCGTTCGATCAGGAAGTCATCGGCGCAGAAGGTGCGCGAGGTCCACTTGCTGCCGTAGTTGCGGATCAGACGGGCCGACGCCTGCTGCTGGACCTGTTCGCCGAGCTGGGCGTTGATCTGCGATTCGACTTCTTTCAGCGACTGGACTTTCTCCGGGTTGACCTTGTCGACTTCGAAGATGGTCCAGCCCTGCGCGCTTTTCACCGGCCCTTCGACGGTCGCCGGGGGAGCGCTGAAGATCGCGCTGTCGAGATCGGGAAGGGTGCCTTCCACCAGGCTCGTCCGCAGTCCGCCTTTGCCTTTGGTGGCGCTTTCGGTCGAGAACTCTTTGGCGACTTTTTTCCAGCTCTCGTCCGAGTTGTCTTTATCGAGCAGCGCCGCCGCTTCGTCGATTTTTTTCCGGTCTTTGTTGACGATGAGGCGCACGTCACGTGTTTCCGGCTGCGTGAACTGGGTGTCCTTCGCGGCTTCGTAGTACTCCTCGACTTCAGCATCGCTGGGAGTGGCGGATTCTTCGGACGCTTCTTTCTGAATCCGTTCGCTGAGCATCTGGATCTTGATCCGCTCGTCGACGTCCGCCGGGGTGAAGTTCGATTCTTTGAGGAATTTCTGGTACTGCGCCTCGGTTTTGAAGGCCTGTTTCTTCAGTTTCTCGAGTTCGTCGGAGACTTCCTCCGGCGTTACCGAGATCCCCATATCCGCCGCTTCCCCCTGGATCCAGATCCGGTCGAGCACTTCGGTGAAGGCGGTTTTCTCCAGTTCGTCGTACTGGGGGGTCCCCTCTTTGGGGACTTTCTGCCCGGCCTGCCCGGCGGCCTGTTCGATCGCTCGTTTCAGGTCCTCTTCGGAGACAGTTCCGAGGCCGTCGGGAGCGTCCTCGACGACCGCGACGTCGCCGGAGGAAACGCTGGGATTCCCGAGGCCCTGGACGACGGCGAAGATCAGGAAGAGGAGGACGAGCAGCCCAGCGAAAGCGAGCAGCGTAAGCCGCTGCAGCCCTACCGACCTCTTTTCCTCCCGCCCTTGCGAAGCCACGGAGCGGGCAGCATAGTCAAATTGACCAAGGCAGGCTAACTCGCGGGGGCGGCCGCGAGTCGCTTGGCGTCCCGGATTCCCTCCGCCATCGCCAGCACCGCGGCAAGGCGCGCCTCGGGTTCGTCCGGGACCCTCACGGCGGCGGTCTTCTCACGCCACTCGTAGACCGCCCCCTCGACCTTCTCCGACAGCGTGCCCGCGCCCTCGGAGTCCAGCTCGACCCCGGTCACGCTCAGCCGCCCGCCGCGGAACTCGACGCTGCGCGCTCCGGCCAGCCCCAGCTCGATCCGGGCTCGCTGAAGCGCCAGCAGGTTCTCCGCCTCGGGCGGAGGCGGGCCGAAGCGGTCGCTGAGCTCGTCGCGGATCGCCCGCAGCTCACCGGGCTCGCGGGCAGCGGCGACGCGGCGGTGGACGTCGATCTTGGCCGCCTCGAAGGGAATGAAGCCGGCCGGCAGGTAGGCATCGACCGGCACGTCGAGGCGGACCGGCCCCGGGGCGGCCTCCTCCCCCTCTTCCGCGCCGCGGGCCTCCGCCACCGCCTCGTCGATCAGCTGGCAGTAGAGCTCGAAGCCGACCGCGGCGACGTGCCCGGACTGCTCCTCGCCGAGCAGGTCGCCGGCGCCGCGGATGTCGAGGTCGCGCATCGCGATCTTGAAGCCAGAGCCGAGCTCGGTGTGGTCGGCGAGGGTCGAGAGGCGGGCAGCGGCGTCCTCGGTCAGCGCCTCGGCGGAGGGGTAGAGCATGTAGGCGAAGGCGCGCTCGCGTGAGCGGCCGACCCGGCCACGGATTTGGTAGGCCTGCGCCAGCCCGAGCTGGTCGGCGCGCTCGACGATCAGCGTATTGGCGCTGGGGATGTCGAGGCCCGACTCGATGATCGTCGTCGTCACCAGGCAGTCGGCGCCGCCGCGCAGGAAGTCGAGCATCGTCTCCTCGAGCTGGCGCTCCTCCATCTGGCCGTGTGCTTCGGCGAAGCGCGCCTTCGGCACCAGGCCACGCAGGCGCTCGACCGTCTCCGGCAGCGAGTCGATCCGGTTGTGGAGGAAGAAGGCCTGGCCGCCGCGCTCGAGCTCACGGTGGACCGCCTTCGCCACCAGGTCCTCGTCGTAGGGGCCGACATAGGTGCGAACCGGCCGGCGTCCCTCCGGCGGCGTCTCGATCGTCGAGATGTCGCGCAGCCCGGCCAGGCTCATCTGCAGCGTGCGCGGGATCGGCGTCGCCGAGAGCGCCAGCACGTCGACCTTCAGCTTCAGCTGGCGCAGCAGCTCCTTCTGCTTGACGCCGAAGCGCTGCTCCTCGTCGACGATGACGAGGCCGAGGTCCTTGGCGCGCACGTCGCGGGAGAGCAGCCGGTGGGTGCCGATTATGACGTCGACCTTGCCCGCCTCGAAGCCGGCGAGCGCCGCCTTCACCTCGGCCGGTGGCCGCAGCCGCGAGACGCCCTCGACGACGAATGGCAGGTCGGCGAGCCGCTCGCGGAAGGTGCCGAGGTGCTGCTGGGCGAGGATCGTCGTCGGCACCAGGACCAGCGCCTGCTTGCCGTCGGAGACAGCCTTGACGGCGGCGCGCAGGGCGACCTCGGTCTTGCCGAAGCCGACGTCGCCACAGACCAGCCGGTCCATCGGTTGCTCGGACTCCATGTCGCCCTTCACCGCCTCGATCGCTTCGGCTTGGTCGGCGGTCTCGCGGTAGGGGAAGGCGGACTCGAGCGTCAGCTGCCACTCGCCGTCGGGCGCGAAGGCATGGCCCTTGCGGGCGCGCCGCTCGGCGTAGAGGTTGATCAGCTCGCCGGCGAGGGCGCCGGCGGCGCGGCGGGCGCGGGCCTTCATGTTCTGCCAGCGCTTGCCCCCCAGCGCCGAGAGCGTCGGCGAGCCGCCGGCGCCGACGTAGCGGCTCAGCTTCGCCAGCTGGTCGGTGGGCACGTAGACCCGGTCCTCCCCCTTGTACTCGAGGTAGAGGTAGTCGCGGGTGACGCCGCCGACCTCACGCGTCTCGAAGCCGGCGAAGCGGGCGACGCCGTGGTCCTCGTGGACGACGAAGTCGCCGACCCTGAGGTCGCTGAAGGCGAGGCGGCCGCGGGCGGTGCCAGGGGCGCGCTCCTCGGCGCGGCGGCGCCGGTGGACGAGACGGCGGAAGGGGTAGACGGCAAGCCGCAGCTCGGGGCTGACGAAGCCCTCGCGCAGGCGCGCCTCGGCGAAGGCCAGGCCGGGTTCCGGTGAGAGCCGGCCGCCGTCTAGCAGCTTCGCGTCAAGGCGGTCGAGGCCGTAGCGGGCGCGCTCCGCCTCACCGCGCCCGTCGAAGGCGACGACGGTCCGGTAGCCGGAGCGCACCTGCTTCTCCAGCTCGCCCTCGGCCTCTTTGACGCTGCGCGCCGGCGACTCGGCCCGGGCGGCGCGGAAGGCGTCCTCGTCATCCTCGCCGGCGCCGGTCATCGCCAGGGCGGCCCGTTCGGCGAGCGGGTCCGCGACGTCGACGTAGAGGTGGCGGGCGTCGTCGGCGTGCATCGCCGTGGTCGCGTCCTGCCAGTGATCGCGCAGGGCCGGCTCGATCTCCTCCGCCGCAGCGAGGATCACCGCCGTCTCCTCCGGGATCAGCTCGAGCGGCGCTCGGAATCTGTCGACCGGCAGCAGGTCGGCGAGGTTCGAGGGTTGCTCGCCCTCCTCGGCCGCTTCCATCGCCGCCAGCTCGGCCAGCTCGCGGTGCTCGACGTCCAACTCCGCCGCGGGGGCGAGATCGACGGAGTCGGCCTCGCCGAGCGAGCGCTGGGTGAAGGTGGAGAACCAGCGCAGCGTCTCGACCTCGTCGCCGAACAGCTCGATCCGGACCGCGCGCTCCTCGGTGGCCGGGAAGACGTCGAGGATGCCGCCTCGGACAGCGAGCTGGCCGCGCTCCTCCACCTGCTCGACGCGCTGATAGCCGGCGGCGGCGAGATCGGAGGTGACGGTCGGCAGGTCGATCTCCTCGCCGCGCGAGATCGTGAAGCCGGCCGGGCGCAGCGAGTCGTCGGGAACGGCCTCGGCGAGCCCGGTGGCGCTGGCGACGACGACCGCGTCGTCCTCGCCGCGGAGCGCGTCAAGAGCGTCGATCCGCAGGCCGACGAGGTGCGGCGGCGGCGTCACCTGCGAGGCGTAGCCGGTGCCGCGCGAGGGGTAGAGGCGGACCCGGCGCGGCGCCAGATACGCGCTCAGGTCGGCGGCGAGGTCGCGGGCGGAGCGGTCATCGGCGCTAACCAGGAGCGCCGGGCGGTCCGCGAGGCCGCGGTCGTCCTCCAGCAGGCAGGCGAGCAGGAGCGGCCGCAGCATCGCCGAGGCGCGGACGGTGACCTGCTCGCCGCCGCCAGCGGCCTCGCGGGCGCGCCCAGCGAGCGCGTGGACGCGCTCGTTCTCGGCGGCTATCTCAAGTAGAGGGCGGAGAGACATGGCAGGCAAAACGCCCGGATCGCGTAGTCCGGGCGTGTCGGCCGATTCTACGAGTCGCGATAATCGCCGCAGTGAGGCTGCGGAATACGCTTGAGGGAGTGATCGCTGAGGACCGAGCGCGCAAGCGCTGGGTCGCGCTGCCGCAAGCAGGAGACATGCTCACGCTGCTCGCCGGGGGCGCCGAGGGGCGGGGGGCGGTCGAGAGCCGCATCGAGGCCATGGCGGCCGACGAGAGCGCCGCCGTCGACCCCGCGAGCGCCGGGCTGCCCTTCGAGGCGCACTCGCTGCGCGCCTTCAGCCTCTGGGAGTCGCACTACGAGGGCACCGCCCGGATGCTGGTCAAGCGCTTCTTCCCCAAGCCGGTGCAGCGAGCCGCCAGCGCCTTCGAGCGCGTCACGCGCAGGACCTTCCCGCCCTTCAAGCCGAACTCGCGCTTCTACGAGGTTCCCGCCTTCTACGTCGGCAACCACGCCGCGATGTTGGCCGATGGCGAGGAGATGCCTTGGCCTTCGCACACGAAATACCTCGACTTCGAGCTGGAGCTGGCCTTCGTCTTGGTCAAGCCGCTGGCCGACCCCAGCCCGGCCGAGGCACGCGAGGCGATCGGCGGCTGGCTCGTGCTCAACGACTGGAGCGCCCGCGACGTGCAAGCCGAAGAGGCCCGCCACGGAGTGTTCGGCCCGGCGGTGAAGTCGAAGACCTTCGCCAACTCGCTCGGCGCCGACGTCCTCACGCCCGACGAGTTGCCCGACTGGACGGCGGCGACCGGGCGCGTACGGGTCGACGGTGAGGTCTGGTGCGAGGGCGGCACCGCGAACCCCGCCCACGACGTCGGCGAGATGCTCGCCTACGCCGCCGGCGGCGAGCGACTCGAGCCCGGCGACGTGATCTCGACCGGGACGATGCCCGGCTGCTGCGGCCTCGAGCTCGACCGCTGGATCCAACCGGGGCAGACGGTCGAGTTGGAGATCGACGGAATCGGCACCCTGACCAACCGGATCGGCAGCCGCCGGTGAGGAAGCTGCTCGCCGTCGGCTCGGCGCTGGGCCTGCTCGCCCACAACGCCTTCGAGACCCGCGCCGGGGTCGGGCTCGTCTTCGAGCCGTTCCTCGGCCGTCGCGGCGCATACGCGCTCTGGGGCGCCTACTTCCCGCTGATGCTCGCCGCCGCAACCCGCGACGGCGAAAGGGCACGCCAACTAACGGCCTTCGGCGCCGGGATCGGCGTCGCCGGAGTCGCCGTCCACTTCAAGGCCTGGCCCTGGTCCCTGCACAACGGCCTGCCGATGCTCGACGAAGCCGAGGGGCTGAGCGAGGACCAGCTGCCCGCCTACAACGCGGTGCTCTGGTTCTGGCTTCTCTGCAGCGCCCTCAGCCTGCCGGCCGCCAACCGGCCCGGCGCCCGCGGCTTCGCCCTGGCCGGCCTGCTCAACTTCCCGATCCTGCTCGCCTCGGCGCGCCATCACTTCGAGTGGGCGCGTGAGCAGGCGGAGCTCGAGCCGGAGCGCTGGAGCCCGGCGCTGCGCGAGTCGTGAGCAGAACGCCGCGCTGGCCAGACGGCGCCCGCGGCGCGCTCAGCCTCAGCTTCGACAATCTCGGCGAGGCGGCCGAGCTGGAGCTGGGGGCGATCGGCCCGGATGCCCCGCTCGGCGAGCACTTCACCGCGACACGGGTACTGCCGGCGCTGCTCGAAGCGCTCGGCGAGCGCGACCTGGCCGCGACCTTCTTCGTCGAGGGGATCAACGCCGAGATCTACCCGGACGAGCTGAAGGCGATCGGCGCCGGTGGCCACGAGGTGGCCTACCACGCCTGGCGCCATGAGCAGTGGACGGACCTCGACGCAGAGGCGCAGGCCGAGAACTTGGCGCGTGGTGTCGCCGCCTTCGAGCGGCTCGGCTTCGAGCTCGCCGGCCTGCGACCACCGAGCGGCGGGCTGGGAGCGGGCGGCGTCGGCGTCATCCGCGACGCCGGTCTGCGCTACTGCTCCCCTGCCGGCGCTGGTGCCGGCTGGGACAGCGGCATAGCTCTACTCCCCTTCCAGTGGCGCCACCTCGACGCCAGCTGCGTGCTGCCGCCGCTGGCCGGAGTGCGCGAAGCGATGACCGGCGCGCCCGATCCGGTCGAGCCGGCCGCCTTCCTCGCCTTCCTCGAAGCGGAGATCGAAGCGCTGGCCCGAGAGGGCGGCTACGCTGCGATCGTCCTCCACCCCTTCATGCTCGACTGGCTCGGCTGGGAGCGGTTGCGGCAGCTGCTCGACAGGGTCGCCGCTGCCTCCGCGCGAGGCGACCTATGGGTCGCGCGCTGCATCGACGTCGCCGCGCACGTGCTCGCCGCCCCGGACCAATTCCGGGGCGGCACGACCCTCGATTCGACCAGCTGGACCGGTTGAAGCCCTACGGCAGGACCGCGAACTTCCGCCTCGCCGGAGTCGGGTAGACGTTGCCGCCTTCGCCGGCCGCCTTCACCTTGAGGGCCAAGACCTCGAACTTCCTCTTCGCCGGAGTCGGATCGTTGCCGCCTTTGCCGACCGCCCGCACCCGGAAGACGTGCTTGCCCGGTTTCAGGTTCTTGTAGGTCTTCGGCGATTTGCAGCGTCGATAGCGCTTTTTGTCGAGCTTGCACTGGAAGGTCGAGCCCGCCTCGCTGGAGGTGAACTTGAACTTCGCCGTGGTCGACTCCGATTTCTTCTTCGGGCCTTTGCGGATCTTGGTCTGAGGGAGGCGTTTGATGGGGGTTGGCTCAACTTTCTCTCCGCCGTTGCCATCTCCACCGCTGCTGCCTTTGCTGGGATCGGCGGTCGTCGTCGCCGTCGCCAACTCCGAGGTCCCGCCAGCTGTGCTCGTCTGCGTAGCGGCGACGATCGTCCCCACCGGGATCGAAGCTGTGTAGCTGACTTTCCAGCTGCCGCTGCCATCGGCGACCACTTCGCCGAGGAACGATTCGATCTCCCCCGCTTCGGCTGTTTCCTTGCGGAAGACGCGGACGTTGGCTCCGGGCTCGGCGCCGCTGCCGCTGGCGCTCGACTGGATCGCGGACGCGAACGAGGGTGGCAGGATGCCGTCGTTGGCGTTGCCGACGAGGTCGATGAAGAGGCCGGCGTTTTCCTCACCACGGTTTCGAGCGACCTCGTTGAAGCTGTCGTCTTCGGTCGAGCCCGAGTTGTCGACGATCTCGATCGCGTCGCCGCCACTTTCGCGGATGTTGTTTTCGTCGGCCGGTGCGTCGCCGCCGATCAGGTTTTCAGTGGTGACGAGGAGCGCGGCCGGATTCTGGAGGCGAATGCCCGCCGCGCCGGAGCCGTAGATCGCGTTGCCGAGCACTTCGTTGAAGTCGTCTTCGATCAGGATCCCGTTGGTTTCGGATTCGCCGATCACGTTGTCTTCGATCTGGTTGGCGCCCGCCGGCCCTGGTCCAACCTTGGTCCAGATTCCGAGTTCAGCCCCTTCGATGAAGTTGCCGTCGATTTCGGTGCCGCCGAACCGCGCCTCGACTCCGATGCCTCCGTCCATCTCGATCACGTTGTCGTTGACTGCAACCTGACTCGTGTTGTTCGTATTGAGGACGAAGACGCCCGTACCGGGCGCGGCGACGTCGGCGCCGGTCGGGCCGGAGCCGATGATGTTGCCTTCCGCTTCGAAGCCTTCGCCGTTTTCGTTGTAGATGCCGAAGCCGCCGCCGGCGATGAAGTTGGCGTCGCCGTTTGCCACCCCCCCGACCAGGGCATCTTCGGCCAGGCCGACGAGGACGTTGAAGGTGCCGTTGGCGACCGCCGCGGTGCCCGCGGCGTTCAGCCCGACGTAGTTGCCGTGAATCGTCGTCGGCCCGGTGGCAGGCTCCTCGTTGCCCAGGGGCTCCCCGTTGAGGTCGATGCCGGTCGTGCCGCCGGAGATCACGTTGCAGGCGCCGTCGCATGGGGCCGCCGCGCCGGAGATCGTCCCGCCGACCTCGTTGCCCGTCGCCGCGAAGGCGTCGGTGTCGGTGATCTCGATGTTCTTGCCGTTGGCAGCCTGCGTGGAGCCATCTGGTTTGACGCCGAAGTAGTTGCCGAGGACATCGGCATTGTCGGCCCCTTCGACGTCGAGGCCCTCGAAGGAGTTGTTGGCGAAGACGTTGCGTTCTTTGGCAGTTTCGCCACCGATCGTCGCGCCGTTCGAGTCGGGGTCGAGGAAGATCCCCGTGTTGTTGGGACCGGCACCGCCGTCGAGTTTCACGCCGAGCCAGTTGCCGCGCGCATCGAAGCCTTCAGAGCTGTTGATCACGCTGATCGCGGTGCCCCCCGCGCCCGTCGCGCCGGTCACGGCGAGTCCTTCGATTTCAACGCCGTTGGCGTTTTCGACCGTCAGCGCGGGGCCGGTGGCGGGTCCGCTGACGCCGACGCAAGGGCCTGGGACTCCCGCCGCGGTGTTGCACTGGGCCCCGTTGAACTTGCCGTCGATTTGCAGGGGAAATTTGATCGCCGGCAGGCTGGAGCCGATCGCGATGGTGTCGGCCGCCAAGCCTTCGAAGACCGTCCCATCGAATTTGACCGTGTCGCCGGCCGCAGCGAAGTTCGCTTCCTGGATCGCTGCCCGCAGCGTGCATTTGCCGCCCACCGTCAGGCAGCCATTGCCGTCGACGAGCAAGTCGGGTTCGTCAGCGGTGCTGTCGACTTTGTATTCCACGGCCCCGGCTACCACGGGAACGGCGAGCAGGCAGAAAACAACGAGCAGAAATGAGGCAAAGCGCTTCAAGCGACCCTCCTGGAGGCGACGACGATTTCGGGGCGACCCTATCCCGCGCTGCGGCGTGAGTGCGCAAGTTTCTCTTGCCAAGCTCGCTACTTGCCGAACGGCAAGCCCGGCCCGGTGCGCTGCTACTCGACCTGGCCCACGCCCTCGGCCTTGGAGCGGCCCTCGACGTCGTCCCACTCATGCAGCAGCCGCTTCAGCGCGGCGAGGGCCTCCGGCGGATGCGCCGCCACTTCGCCGGCCAGCCCCATTGCCGACTCCTCGGTCGCGGCGGCGGGGGCGACCCGGTTGACGAGGCCTAGCCGCAGTGCCTCGTCGGCGCCGACGGTGCGCGAGGAGAGCAGCAGGTACTTGGCGGTGGCGAGGCCGCAGAGCGTCACCAGCCGGGCCGGGCCGACTGGGACCCCGAGGGCCCCGCCGGGGAAGCGCATGCGCAGGTTGGCGCCGCCGACCCGCATGTCGCAGGCGACCGCGATCTCCGCCCCGCCGCCGACGACGTCGCCGTGGCAGACCGCGATCGTCGGCTTGGGGAAGGCGACGATCGCGTCGTAGAGGTCGGCGAAGAGCTGCATGCGCCGCACCTTCCCCTCCTCGTCGAGCTCCTCCTTGACGTCGGCGCCGGCGGAGAGCCCCATCTGGTCGGAGGAGCTGAGCACGAGCGCCCGGACCGCCTCGTCGGCACGCGCCACCGCGAGGTGCTCGAGCAGCTCGACCAGCATCTGGGTGTCGATCGCGTTGCGGGAGTCCCCACGCTCGAGCCGCAGCACCGCGACCCCCTGCTCGTCGACCGCGTAGGCGGTTTTCTCAGCCATCCTCGGAACCTAGCCGCTCGACCAGGCGCTCGGTCTCGTCGGCGGCGCGCTCGACCAGGGCAGCGACCTCCTCGCGCGGCTCGCGGAAGCGCGAGAGGACATAGGAGGCGACGATCTCCGGCTCGCTCGACGGGGGCCGGCCGACGCCGGCCCGGACCCGCCAGAAGTCGGCGTCCCCCAGCCCCTGCCGCAGGCTCTTGAGCCCGTTGTGGCCGGCCAGCCCGCCTCCGAGGCGCACCTGCACCTCGCCGAAGGGGAGGTCGATCTCGTCGTGGAGGACGACGACGCGGTCGAGCGGCGCCTTCAGCGAGCCGCGCGCCGGCCCGACCGAGTCGCCGGAGGCGTTCATCTGCGTCTGCGGCAGCAGGATCGCCACCCGCGCGCCGCCGGGGGCGGTGCGGCCCTCGGCGAGCAGCCCGGCGAACTTGCGCTTCGCCTTCGGCAGCTCCCAGCGGCGCGAGAGCTCAGCGGCGACCTCGAAGCCGAGGTTGTGGCGGGTCTCCGCGTAGCGCTGGCCCGGGTTGCCGAGGCCAACGATCAGGATGCGGTCCCCGAGCTCGCGCTCGCCGCGATCCGCGCGGCGGCGAAACAGGGACAGGGACTACTCCCCGCCGCCCTCGCCAGAGTCGCCGCCATCGCCCTCGGCGGCCTCGCCCTCGGCGGCGGGCTCCTCGCCCTCCTCGCCGACCAGCTCGGCCTCCTCCTCGACGGAGGGCTCGGGCTCTTCCTCGACGCGCGGCGGCGAGAGCGTCGCGATCGTGACCTCCTCGGGCTCGTCGGCGACGAGCTCGACGCCCTCGGGCACGACCAGCGCCGAGAGCTGCAGCGTGTCGTTGATCTCCATCGCCGAGACGTCGGCGACGATCCGCTCCGGGATCTCGGTCGGCAGCGCTTCGACGGTGACCTCGCGGGTGACGTGCTCGAGCGTGCCGCCGCCCTTGACGCCGGGGGCGGAATCCGCTCCCTCGAGCTCGATCGCGACCTCGGCCTGGATCGCCTCGTCGAGCTTTACCTCCTGCAAGTCGAGGTGCTGAAGCTGGTCGCGAACCGGGTGGTGCTGCTGCTCCTTGACCACGACCGGCACCGCTTTCGCCCCCTCGATCTCGAGGTCGAAGAGGGCCTGGCCGCCGGCGAGCAGGGTGCGGACCTCGCGTTCGGCCACCTGGAAGGCGCGCGCGTCGGAGCCGCCGCTGTAGACGACGCCGGGCACGAGGCCGTCGCGGCGCAGGCGGCGCGTGGTGCGCGAGCCGAAGTCGGCGCGGGGAGCGGCCTTGAGCTTTTCGCGGGCAGCAGCCATCGGACGGGAGAGGATAGAGAACCGAGGCGAATCGGAACCTGTGGCCAGAACCAGTACCCAGAACCAGTACAACTCCTCACGATGGCCGACGACTCGAAGATCCCCAAGGGACGAATCCGGCGCTCGGCGAAGCTGGGCTCGATCGTCGGCGTGCAGGGGGCCCGCTACGCCGGGACGAAGGCGACCAACGTCGCCCGCTCCGAAGAGGGGAGCAAGGAGAAGCTCGAGCAGCGCCACCTGGAAACGGCGATGAAGATGGTCGGCGCGCTGGGCCAGATGAAGGGCGCGGCGATGAAGCTCGGCCAGTTCGCCTCCTTCATCGACACCGAGTTCCTGCCCGAGGAGTACCGCGAGATCTACCAGGAGCAGCTGGGCAAGCTGCGCACCGAGGCGCCGGCGATGCCCTGGGAGAAGGTCGTCAAGGTGCTGGAGGAGGAGTACGACGGCGAACCGCTCTCGGAGCTCTTCGCCGAGCTCGAGCAGGAGGCGTTCGCCGCCGCCTCGATCGGCCAGGTGCACCGCGGGGAGCTGCTCGACGGGCGGCGGGTCGCGGTCAAGATCCAGTACCCGGGGATCGCCGAGGCGCTCGACGCCGACCTGCGCAACGCCGGCACGATCGTGCGGCTCGCCCGCGCCCTCGCCCCCGGCCTCGACGCCAAGGAGATCGCCAAAGAGCTGCGCGAGCGGGTGATGGAGGAGCTCGACTACGAGTACGAGGCGCAGAATCAGCGCAGCTTCGCCCGCGCCTACCGCGACCACCCCTTCATCTACGTGCCGGAAGTGATCACGCGGCTCTCGCGCCGGCGCGTCCTGGTCACCGAGCTGGTCGAGGGGGTCGGCTTCGAGCAGGTCAAGCAGCTGCCGCACGAGGAGCGCAGCCGCTTCGGCGAGATCGTCTTCCGCGGCAGCTTCGGCTCGATCTACCACCTCCAGCACTTCAACGCCGACCCCCACCCCGGCAACTACATCCTGATGGCGGACGGCCGCGTCGCCTTCCTCGACTTCGGGATGACGAAGAAGCTCGACCACGAGCAGATCGTGCTCGAGCAGCGCGCCTTCGACGCCGCCTCGCGCGACGACCCGGAGGCGTTCCGGTCGGCCCTGCACGACCTCGGCTTCGTCAAGAACCCCTCCAAGCTCGACGCCGAGCGGCTGATGGAGCACATGCGGGCGGTAGGCGGCTGGTACATCGAGGACCGCGAGATCGAGATCAGCGCCCGCCGCGTGATGAAGATCATCGAGTCGACCAACGACCCGCGCTCGGAGTACTACGACCTGATGCGACGCGAGGCGCTGCCGGCCGACGAGCTGATGGGCAGGCGGATGGAAATCGGCGTCGTCGCCGTGCTCGGCCAGCTGCGCGCCAAGCGCAACTGGCACCGGATCATGCGCGAGTGGATCTACGCCGACCCGCCCGCGACCGAGCTCGGCGAGCAGGAGTGGGAGTACTTCGAGGGAAGAGGTGTGGCGCAGACGCCGATTGTCGAGCGGTCCCTGGAAGGAGAGCAGCAATGAGAAGGATTCGACGGGGTTGGGAGCTGTCCAAGAAGAGCTGGGGCGTGCTGCGGGAGAACCGCGAGCTTCTGCGCTTCCCCCTCTACGGCGCGGCGGCGACGATCGTCTGCGCGGTGATCGTCGTCGGCCCGGGGCTCTACCTGATCGACGACGGCGAGGTCCTCCTCGGCGGGCCGCTGGCGGTGATCGGCTTCTACTTCCTGGCCCTGATCGGCTTCTACTTCAGCGTCGGCCTCGCCGCCACCGCCGACATGATCTTCCACGGCCGCGAAGCGACCGTCTCCGACGGGCTCGCCGTGGCGCGCAGCCGCTTCTCGCAGATCGCGGGGTGGGCGGCGGTCTCGACCGTCGTCGGGCTCATTCTCAGCGCGCTCGAGAACCAGGCCGGCATCTTCGGCCAGGTCTTCAGCCGCCTGCTCGCCGTCGGCTGGTCGCTGATCACGTTTCTCGCCGCTCCGGTCGTCGCCCTGGAGGGCACCGGGCCGTTCGAGACGCTGAAGCGCTCCGGCAGCCTCTTCAAGTCGCGCTGGGGCCAGCAGATCACCGGCAACATCGCGATCGGCGGCGCCGTCTTCCTCTTCGGGATCCTGCCCTCGATGCTCTTGATCGCCGCCGGCGTCCTGGTCTGGGCCTCCACAGGCTTCGTGGGCGCGCTGCTCGTCGTGCTCGGCGTGATCGGCTTCGCGGTCGCGGTGCTGATCAGCAGCGCCCTCAGCGGCATCTTCGGCGTGGCGCTCTACCGCTACGCGCTCGACGGCGAGACCGTGGCCGGCTTCACGACCGAGGAGCTCGAGTCCGCGGTCAAGAGCAAGGGCGGCCGCAACGCGCCGCCGACGGCGACACCTGGCACGGTCTGAGCGACGCAGCCGACTTTGACCACACTCCGGTGTGGTCAATCTCCGATGGGCTCTCCCAGCGTGGCGAACAGTCGCGGGTCGTTCGAGCAGAGGCCGGTGACGCCAGCGGCGGCCAGCTCTCGCATCCGGGGCAGGTCGTCGACCGTCCAGGCGATCAGCTCGATCCCCGCCGCGCGCGTTACCTGAGCCAGGCGCCTGGTGACGATCTGGTGGTAGACCCACATCGAGTCGACCCCCATCTCCGGCAGCGCGCGGGCGGCGATGCCGGGGAGGCGGCGGCGCATCGCCACCAGCGCCGCCAGCATCGGCGCCCGGGCCCAGCGCTTCGAGGCCCAGTCCTTGGTCACCTTCGGGTAGGTCCAGCCGCGTCGCAGGCCCGGCTCGAGCCCCCTGATCCTGGCCAGGGTCGAGAGCTCCATGGTCGAGATCATCGCCCGGCCCAGGAGGTCGCGCTCGCGCAGCGCCGCGACGATCTCCTCCTCGCGGCCCGGCAGCTTGATGTCGAGGTCGATCTCGACCTGGTCCAGCGGCGCCGCCAGGAAGGCGTCGAGCCCCTGCTCCAGGGTCAGCGGCGTGCGCCGCTCGGCGTCGTGCCAGTCGTGGGCGACGACCAGCGGCGTGCGCTCCTTCGTGGCCAGCCGCGGGTGTCCGGCCTGGGTCCAGAGCACGTCGATCTCGATCGTGTCGACCTCCGCCTCGACCGCAGCACGGAAGCTCTCCACGGTGTTGCCGGGAGCGATCAGGTCGGCCCCCTTGTGGCCGACCAGCCGCAGGCCTTTAGGCATCAGAAGAGCTGGTTCTCGCCGGCGAAGATCTCGGAGACCGAGTCGTCGGTGAAGATGCGACGGATCGAGTCGGCGAAGGTGCTCGCGGTCGAGAGCACGGTGATGTTGTCGGGGGCGCCGGGGCGCAGCGGGATCGTGTCGGTGACGACGATCTGCTCGATTCCCGAGTTCTCGTAGGCAAGCCGCTCGTAGGCGGGGCCGGAGAAGACGCCGTGCGTGGCGCAGGCGATCACCCGCGCCGCGCCCTCGTCGCGCACGGTCTGGGCCGCGGCGCAGAGGGTGCCCGCGGTGTCGATCATGTCGTCGACCAGCACCGCGGTCCTGCCCTTGACGTCGCCGACCACGTAGCCGATCTCGGCAACCTGCTGAGCAGGCCGCTCCTTCTCCATCACCGCCCAGTGGGTGCCGACCCGGCGGGCGAAGTTGCGTGCCGTCTTCACCCGGCCGGCGTCGGGCGAGACGATCACCAGCTCTTCGGTCAGGTGCTGGTCGGCGAACCACTGGGTCAGCATCGGCATCGCGGTCATGTGGTCGACCGGGACGTGGAAGAAGCCCTGCACCTGGCCGGCGTGGAGGTCCATGGTGAGGACGCGATCGACGCCGACCCCCTCCAGGCACTTGGCGACGATCCGGGCCGAGATCGGCTCGCGCGGCGCGGACTTCTTGTCCTGGCGCGCATAGCCGTACCAGGGCATCACGGCGATGATCCGGTGGGCGGAGGCGCCCTGGGCGGCATCGATCATCGTCAGCAGCTCGATCAAGGAGTCGTTGGGGGTTAGGCCGGTCTGCTCGTTGGCGCAGGTCGACTGCACGAGGAAGACGTCGGCGCCGCGGATCGACTCCTCGTAGCGGCAGTAGACCTCGCCGTTGGCGAAGGTCTTCAGCGTCACCTGGCCGAGATCCATTTCCAGCTTGCCCGCAACCTTGGCGGCGAGCTCCATCGAGCTGCGGCCGCCGAAGACCATCAGCCGCTTCGAGTAGTCATGCGTCATCGCGGTGGGTGCCACCGCCACTTCAGGACGCTCCTCGATAGTGCTCACGCGTTTTGCTCCTCTTGCCTCTCCGCCGCCTTGCGCTCGGCGAATCCCTCGATGTTCCGCTGATCGTTCTCGCTCACCGCCAACGCCCCGTCGGGAACGTCTTCCTTGACCACCGCGCCGGCGCCAGTGTAGGCGTTGTCTCCGACTTGTACCGGGGCGATCAGCATCGTGTCAACGCCGATGCGGACGTTCTCGCCGATCTCAGTCCGGTGCTTGCGGAAACCGTCGTAGTTGGCGGTGATCGTGCCGGCGCCGAGGTTGCTGCCGGCGCCGACCTCGGCGTCGCCGACGTAGGCGAGGTGAGGAACCTTCGCCCCCTCGCCGATCCGCGAGTTCTTGACCTCGACGAAGGTCCCCGCCTTGGCGCCGGGCTCGAGCAGGGCGCCGGGACGCAGGTAGGCGAAGGGGCCGACGGTGGCGCCGTCGCGCACCTCGCACTCGCTCAGGTAGGAGTGCGGGACAGTGACCTCGCCGCCGAGGGTCGTGTCGATCAAGGTGGTCAGCGGCCCCACCACGCAGCCCACGCCAACCGCGGTGCGCCCACGCAGGCTGGTGCCGGGCTCGATCCGGGTGTCGGCGCCAACCGCGACACCGGCATCGACCCAGGTCGAGGCGGGGTCGACGACGGTGACGCCGGCGAGCATGTGGGCCTCGAGGATGCGGCGGCGCGCCTCGGCCTCGGCCTCGGCCAGCTCGACGCGGTTGTTGACGCCCATCGTCACCGCGGGGTCGCGAGCGGGATGCACGGTGACGCGGCGCCCGGCCTCGCGCATCAGCGGCAGCACGTCGCCGAGGTAGTACTCGCTCTGGGCGTTGTCGTTGCCGATCCGCTCCAGCGCGTCGGCGAGCGGCGTGGCGGCGAAGGCGTAGGTGCCGGTGTTGACCTCCTGGATCGCCAGCTCCTCCTCGCTGGCGTCGCCGGGCGCCTTGGACTCGACGATGCGCGCGAGGTCGCCGGAGTCGTCGCGGACGATGCGGCCGTAACTGCCCGGGTCCTCGAGCACGGCGGTCATCACCGTCGCCCCAGCATCCGCCTCGCGGTGCGCGTCGAGCAGCCCGGAGATCGTCTCCGCCGAGACCAGCGGGTGGTCGCCGGAGAGGACGACCACCGTCTCCCATTCGCGGATCAGCGGCAGCGCGGCGCGGAGCGCCCCGCCGGTGCCATCCGGCTCGGGCTGGGTGATGATCTGGACCTGGTCCGGCAGGCCGCTGAGGAGATCGCGCTCAGGCGAGACGATCGCGGCGATCCGCCCGGCGCCGGCCTCGCGCGCGGCCAGGATCGGCCAGGCGACCAGCGGCCGCCCGCAGACGGGATGCAGCATCTTCGGCAGGCTGGAACGCATGCGCGTTCCCTCACCGGCCGCCATGACGAGAACCAGAGGCGAACTCACTCCGGAATCGTAGTCCCGACGCGCGAGTCCTGCTCAAGAACGCACCCGGCGCACGGGTCCTGTCGCCGCAGGGGACCCACCGCCCCTTCCGGTAGCTAAAGCTTCCTCAGGGGCGGTACCCCCTACGGCGCCACCCGTGCGAGATACGTCTCAGCTGACCTGACGCGTCCGAAGCAAGCAGATCAAGGACGCAGGGAGCGTGGCGTGCTCTGCACGCGAGCGACCGAGGACGCAGAGATGCGCAGCTGCGGGCGCGTCAGGTGCGGGAGAGGTCTCGGCCGACTAGGGCGACTGCCGTGAGGGTCCAGCCGACGAAGATCAGGTCGATGCCGACCAGGAGGCCGATCGCCCAGTCGGCGGAGCTGGGCAGCTCGGCCAGGACGAGGATCCCGATCAGCAGGCCGGCGATGCCGCTGAGGCCGACCAGGCCCGCGCCCTGCTGGCCGCGGGCGGCAAAAGCGACGGCAATCCGCGTCAAGCCCATGAAGAGGAAGTAGATGCCGAGCACGATGGTCAGGGTCAGCGTTCCGTTGTGTGGCTCGACGATCAGCCAGAGCCCGACGACGACGGTCAGCAGTGCCCAGAGCAGGCGCAGCACGACCGTTCCGATCGAGGTCGCGGCGAAGGCGCCGGCGACCAGGAAGGCGCCGGCGATGACCAGGATCCAGCCGATGAAGATCGCCGTCCCGACCGAGGCGACGGCCGGCACCAGGATCGCCACGCAGCCGATCAGGATCGCCAGGATCCCTATCGCCATCAGAGCCTTCCAGGTGCGCCTCAGCCCCTCGCGCACCTCCGGATCCATCGCCGCTCCACCCATCTCCATAGAGCGAAAACCTAGGCCCCCATGCGGACGGGATCACCCTACGAAACGCTGACCTCGTCGAGAAAGGCCTTCAAATCCTTCATCAGCAGAATCCGATGGAGGGGATCGGTTGGAGAAGATTCAAAGCCAAACCGGTCATAGAAGCTGCTCGCATCCTCGTTTGCATGGGCGACAAGCGCCCGAATGCCGACCGACTCTGCGGCGCTTGCGCAGCGCAACAGCGCGTCTTGCAGGAGAGACCTACCGACCCCCACACTCTGGTGATCCCGATCCACCGCGAGCCGCGCCAGAATCACAACTGGCACGGGGCGCTTTGCGGGCTGACCCTTGAGCAGCCGCTCTGTTGCATCGTCAGGCTCCACCTGCCCTACAGCGAGCGCGTAGTAGCCCACTACCCGATCTCCGTTCTCGGTTACGAAGACCCGCGCCGATCCCGCGGCCTCGGCATGTCGGGAGTAGCGATGAAGCCAGCTATCTAGCGAGTTCTCCCCGCAACAGAAGCCGGCAAGGTCGTGCTTGCCTCGCAGCGGCTCCGGCTGCGAATAAGCCACGGCCTACTCGAAGACGCTTGGCTTCGAGTAGAGCCTGCGCAGACCATCTGGCACTCGAGGGGGTCGATCCAGCAGTTGCGTTAGTCGATCCCATTCAGACTTCTCAAGCGCAAAGTTAGTTCGGTCGGCGAGGATTCGCCGTGCCTCGGAAACGGCAGCCAACCGAACAAAGTTGCTGTAGCTCGTTTCAGCAAAGTCGCTTGCGGCTTTGACCACAGCGTCCTCAGAGGTTTCAACGCGAAGATTCCAGCGACGGTCTCGGGTCTCCCCGGCTCTGGTTGCAGCCATCCGTCCGACGTAGTGTACAGACAATGTATGCGCAGCCTGCACCCTCGGTGCCAACGGGTTCTCAGCTGGGGAGCCCGGACTCGAACCGGGATAGCTGGCTCCAAAGGCCAGAGGCTTGCCATTAGCCGACTCCCCAAGGAGCTTCAAGCTTAGCCCGCTGTTACTCCTCCGAGCTGCGGGGAACCTTGCCGGCTTCGGCGCCGGGCTCGAAGGCGGGGCCGCGGGGGGAGGCGATGCCGAGGACGCGCATCGCCTTGAGGCCGAGGCCGAGCTTCTCGCGGCCCGCGGTGGCGGAGACGTCGTGGCCGCAGAGCTCGCGCACCCGCTCGAGCCGGTAGCGAATCGTGTGGCGGTGGGTGAAGAGCTGTTTGGCGGTGGCGGCGACGTTGCCGTCGTTGTCGAGGTAGGCCTCGACCGTCGTCACCAGCTCGGTCTCGTACTGGTCGTCGTAGGCGGAGAGCGGCTCGATCGTCTCCGCGTAGAAGCGCTCCAGCTCTTGCGGGTCCTCGCTCATCGCGCCCAGCAACAATCGGTAGGCGCCGGTGTCCTCAAAGGCGAGCAGCGCCCGGCCCTCCGCTTCGCCGACGTTGAGCGCCAGCTTCGCCTCGTTGCCGGAGCGGTAGAGGTCGACCGGGTCGGCGGCGCGCCGGCTGCAGCCGATCGCCATGTGGAAGCCGGAGAGGCTGTCGTCCAGCTCCCGCACCAGCCCGGCCGCGGCCCGGGCGAGACGCTCGTCGTCCTCGGCGGGGACGATCGCGGCGATCTCGACCGCCGACTCGCCGCCGTCGGAAGCGCTGGCCAGCGCCCCCGGGGCGAGCGAGCGCAGCGCCCGCATCGCCAGCGTCATCACCCTGGCCCGCCACTCGCCGGTCTGGGCAGCGCGCGGCGCAGCGCGCAGGATCAAGACCCCGGCCCCCTTCTCCAGGTCGGCGCCCATCTCGGTCGCGCGCGCGACGATGTCGCCGCGGTCGGTCACATCGCGGCCGAGGACCGCGGCTACGAAGGCGCTCGCCACCTCCTCGCTCTCCCACTCGGGCGAGCGGGATCGCTCCAGCTCCAGCGCCAGCAGTGTCGCCACCATGCGGGCGATCGCGGGCTCGGGAGGCGCTTTGGCGCGGTAGCGCAGCTCCCCCACCGCCTCGCCGGCGACCAGCAGCTCGACCGTGGTCACGTCCTCGCCGCCGGCGAGCAGCTTCTGCTCTTGGTCGGAGGAGGCGCCGGCGACGGCGAGCACCGCGCTGGAGCGGTCGATCAGGGCAACGCTGGCGTCGAGCACCTTGGCCGCGGCCCGCGCGACCGCGGGCAGCCCGGCGCCGGACTCGACCGCCTCGGCGACCGCGTCGAGCGTTCCCGTCTGCTGCGAGGGCGCTGTCACTCCGCAATTATGGGCGAGGCGAGTGCTTTTGCCGCAAGAAACCCGCCGGGCAGGCCCGCTCAGCCGAGCAGGTTGAGGAGCTCGTCGTAGTAGTAGACGACCGCGAGGCCGGCGACGACGCCGATCAGGACCAGGGCGACGAGGACGAAGATCGAGAGCACCCCGGCCGCGGCCTTCTCCCAGACCCGGCCGTAGGAGCCGACCGCGGGGACGAAGATCAGGCCGACGAAGGCGACCAGGCTGACGATCCCGGCCGCCACGAACAGCAGGTACTCATCCCCGATCTTCTGAAGCGCCAGCAGGAGCACCGAGGGCATTCTGTCGAACTGTGGAGATGACCAGGGCCACGGCGGCGCAGAACGAGAAGGCGGCAGCGCCGAGTGCCCAGCCAGCGTTGACGTCGCTGAGGAAGTGGACTTCAAGGAAGACGCGGGAGAGGCCGACCAGGGCGGTCAGCGCGATCCCCGCCATGACCACGGCCGCGCCCCGGGCCATGCCGGGCCGCAGCCGCATCACGATCGTCACCGCCAGCCAGACGTAAAAGGTCGAGTAGGCGGCATGGCCGCTGGGGAAGGAGGAGCCCTCCGTGTCCACCAGGCCGCCGTCCGGACGGGGCCGGTCGACCGCGGCCTTGAGCTCGTGCACCCCGACGAAGACGATCGCGAGCCCGATGACGAGGACGCCGAGCTCCGGCCAGCGGCGGCGGACGGCGAGAGCGATGGCGCTGACGGCGGCGAGCGGGAGGACGACCGCGAACGAGCCGAGCGCGGTGACGGCCTTGGCGATGTCGACCAGCCAGCCGGTCTGGAGGCTGCCGGCGACGTCGAACGCGGTCAGGTCGCCCGGGGTCGGCCCGGCGTCGCCGCTGACGATCACCGTGTAGGAGACGAGGACGAAGCTGGCGACGGCGAGGATCGCCATCAGCGAGGTGAACTCGAGGCCGAACGTCCCGCCCGGCGTGACCCGGTCCCAGAGGAAGCGGAGCTGGGGGCTGAAGCGCCGCGCCAGGACGACGATCCAGCGCGTCGCGGTGCGCTCCTCCATCCAGCGCACCGCGGCCCGGCGGTTCTCCTCGACCCGGAAGCGGCGGACGAGGAAGACCGTGCCCACGGTGACCGCGATCAGCGTGCCGAGCAGGAAGACCCCCCGCCCCGCGTACTCGGCAGCGGTGTCGATGCTGCGCGAGAAGAAGTAGCCGATCAGGATGTGGGCCGGCGCCCAGATGCCGGTGCCGAGGATGCTGTAGGGGACGAAGGCGCCGTAGCGCATCCCGGAGCTGCCGGCGATGAACGGCGCGAGAGCGCGGACGACGCCGACGAAGCGGCCGATGAAGATCGTCTTGCCGCCGTGGCGGGAGAAGTAGTCCTCGACTTTTTCGAAGCGCTCGTGGCTGATGCCGAAGCGGGGCCCGTTGCGAAGCACGAAGTCGCGGCCGAGGCGGCGGCCGATGAAGAAGCTGGTCGTGTCGCCGGCCCAGGCGGCGAACCAGGCGATCGCGATCAGCAGGTAGACGTCGATCACGCCCTGGCCGGCGACGGCGCCGCCGAGCAGCATCGTCGTCTCACCCGGGACCACCAGCCCGACGAAGGCGCCGGTCTCGGCGAAGGCGAAGACGCCGACCAGCAGATAGGTCCAGGCGCCGAGCGTGTTGGAGACGTCCTCGAGGATCCCCTGCAGTTCATCGTGGGGGACGACCCGGCTGATCAGGTAGTAGCCGGCGACGACGCCGATCGCGATCGCGGCGATCAGCAAGCGTTTATGGCGGCGGTCCTCGGGGAGCCTCATGGAGCGCGGCCAGCTTCGCAGACGATCGCGTCGTCGCGGTCCAGCCGCCGCGCGGCGGCGCGAGCGACGGCGAGGTCGTCGAAGAGGCCGAAGGCGGTGGGACCGGAGCCGGTGAGCAGGGCGAGCGGCGCGTCCGCCTCCCGCAGCGCTTCGAGCGCCTCGCCGATATCGGGCCGCAGCGAGCGGGCAGCGGGCTCGAGGTCGTTGACCAGCAGCTCGGCGAAGGCGAGCGGCGAGGCGCCGGCGCCGGCCGCGACCCGCAGCCGCGAGGCAAGTTCCACCAGCTCTCCCGCCCCGCGGCCGAGCCCGAGGCGGTCGGCCTCGGCGAAGACCTCGGCGGTGCTCAGCCCGCCCCCTCCCGGCAGCAGCACGACGGCGTGCGGGGCCGGCTCGGGCAGGCGCTCGACCCGCTCACCGGCGCCGCCGACGAGGGCAAGGGCCGGCTCGAGCTGCGAGGGCACGTCGGCGCCGACCCCGGCGGCGGTCGCCGTCAGATCGTCGACCTCGCTCCGAGCCAGCCGCAGCACGGCGGCGGCGTCGGCGCTGCCTCCCCCCAGCCCGGCGGCGACCGGGATCCGCTTCTCGATCTGCACGCGCAGCGGCGGGGCGTCCCAGCCGCGCTCGCGCAGGGCGGCGAGCGCCTTCGTAGCCAGGTTCTCGCCGTCGACACCGGGGCAGACGACCTCGTCGGGCTCCCCCGGCGCGCGCTCGTCGATCTGGATCGGGTCGGCAAGCGTCAGCGGCTCGAACAGCGAGCAGAGCTCGTGCAGGCCGTCATCGCGCCTCGGGCCGAGGTAGAGGCAGAGGTTGAGCTTGGCGGGGGCGAGGATCTTCATCGAGGTCAGCTCTCAGGAGGCGGGATGCAGCTTCGCCGACAGCGCCGCGAATTGCCCTGGCGCCAGCGCCTCGGCGCGAGCGTCCTCCGGCAGCTCGAGCGCGGCCAGCGCCTTTCGCGCCGGGCCAAGGGAGCCCGGGCGCACGTGCTCCAGCGAGCGGGCCAGCGCCTTGCGGCGATGGGCGAAGGCGGCGCGAACCAAATCACGCGTCGCCTCGTCGGCGCCCGGGCCGGTCCGGCGCAGACCGAGGATCGCCGACTCGACCCGCGGCCTGGGCCGGAACACCGCCGGGTCGACCGTGCGCAGCAGTTTCACCTCGCAGGCGAGCTGCACGAGAACGCTGGGCGACCCGTAGACGCGGCTGCCCGGTTCCGCCCGCAACCGGTCGGCGATCTCGCGCTGCACCATCACGGTCCAGCGCCGCACCGAAGGAAGCCCTTCGATCGTGCGCAGGATCACCGGCGTCGCCACCGAGTACGGCAGGTTGGAGACGACCGCGGTCGGCGCCGGACGCAGAGTGGCCAGGTCGAAATCCATCGCGTCAGCCCAGTGCAGCTCGACCTCGGGTCGCTCTGCGATCGGTGCCAGCACCCCGGCAAGTCCCCGATCGAGCTCCACCGCATGAACATGTGTGGCGGCGCGAGCCAGCCGTTCGGTCAGCACCCCCTCCCCCGCCCCGATCTCCAGCACGACGTCGTCCGCCCCGAGCCCGGCGTCGCGGACGATCGCATCGAGCAGATTCGGGTCGGCGAGGAAGTTCTGGCCAAGTCGGACCACTGGCGGCTACCAGCCGAAGACGGCCTGCGCGTTCGCCTCGACCGTCCGCTCCAGGTCCACGTAGGAAACGCCGCGGACCTCGGCAACGACCTCGGCGGTGGCAACGACGTGGGCGGGCTCGTTCGGCTTGCCCCGCACCGGCTGCGGAGCGAGGTAGGGCGCGTCGGTCTCGACCAGGAGCAGCTCGTCGGGCAGCTTGGCGGCGGCCTCGCGCAGCTCGTCGGCGCTGGGAAAGGTGACGACGCCGGAGAAGGAGCAGAGCCAGCCACGCTCGATCGCGTCGTCGACCCGCCAGGGGGCGAGGAAGCAGTGCAGGACCACCGTCATCCCGGCGGCGCGGGCGTCGAGGATCGCGAAGATCTCGTCGCTGGCGGTCGTCTCCCCTTCGGGGTCGCGGGCATGGATGACGATCGGCAGGCCGAGGTCATGGGCGATCTCGATCTGGGCCTCGAAGGCGCGCCGCTGCTCGGCCGGGCCGGCGGTGTCGCGGTAGTAGTCGATCCCGGTCTCGCCGATCGCCAGCACCTTCTCGTGGCCGGCGAGGCGGGCTATCTCCTCCGCCAGCGCATCGTCGAAGGCGCCGGCCTCCGTCGGGTGACATCCGACCGTCGCGAACACGTCCTCGTGGCGCTCCGCCGCGGCGATCGCCGTCTCGTTGGTCTCACCGCCGAGGCCGACGTTGAGCATCCTTCTCACGCCGGCGCCCCGCGCGCTCGCCACCACGTCGGCCTCGGGCCGCTCGCAGAGGAAGAGGTGGGTATGGGAGTCGATCACCGCCGCCTCAGCCTATCCACGCCGCCCCAACGCGAAACGGCCCCCGCCCCACGCCGAGTAGCGCCACGCCGCGCGCTCAGGCGGAGATAGCCTTAGCCGCGCATGGCCGATTTCGCCGACTACTACCGTGAGATCTACGCCCGTGGGCTGGGTGGAGAAGCGCCCACGATCCCGGTCTCGATCGCTGAGCTGGAGCTGGCCGCGATCGAGGCGATGGACCCGAAAGCCGCGGGCTACGTCTGTGCCGGCGCGGGCAGCGAGGACACGATGCGCGCGAACCGCGAGGCCTTTGCGCAACACCGGATCGTCCCCCGGATGCTGCGCGACGTCGCTGAGCGCGATCTCACCACGACGCTGCTGGGGACCACGATGCCGGCGCCGCTGCTGCTGGCGCCGATCGGCGTGCAGAAGATCCTCCACCCCGACGGCGAGCTGGCGGCGGCGCGGGCGGCGGCGGCGCTCGGCCTGCCGATGATCGCCAGCACCGCTTCCGCCTTCACTCTCGAGGAGATCGCCGATGCCGGTGGCGGCGGGCCCCGCTGGTTCCAGCTCTACTGGCCCAACGACAAGGGCCTGCTCGAGAGCTTCGTCGGCCGCGCCGAGGCGGCCGGCTACGGCGCGATCGTCCTCACCGTCGACACCTTCATCCCGGGCTGGAAGTCGCGCGACCTGCAGCAGGCCTGGCTGCCCTTCCTGGAAGGTACGGGCAACGCCAACTACCTCCAAGACCCGGTCTTCCGGGCCGCCCTCGAGAAGACGCCGGAGGATGACCTCGGCGCCGCGACCGGCCACTATCTCGGCGTCCTCGCCAACCCCTCGCTGACCTGGGACGACCTCTCCCTGCTGCGCGAGCTGACCTCGCTGCCGATCGTGGTCAAGGGCATCCAGCACGCTGAGGACGCGAGAGAGGCGGCGCAGCGCGGAGTCGACGGAGTCGTCGTCTCCAACCACGGCGGTCGCCAGGTCGACGGCGCGATCGCCTCACTCGACGCCCTCGCGCCGATCGCGGAGGCGGTCGGCGACGACCTCGCCGTCCTCTTCGACAGCGGCATCCGCGGCGGCGCCGACGTGATCAAGGCGCTCGCCCTCGGCGCCGACGCCGTCCTGCTCGGCCGCCCCTACGCCTGGGGACTCGCTCTCGAGGGCCAGGCCGGAGTCGAAACCGTGCTCAAGATGATCCTCGCCGAGCTCGACCTGACCATGGCCCTCTGCGGCTACACGAGCCCCTCCCAGCTCGGCCCCGACGCGCTCACGGGAGGCGACCCGGCTTGAGGCGGCTGCCATTCCCGCCGGGAATGGCAAGCCTCGGGCTGGCTGCGCTCCTCGCGCTGTCGCTGCCGACTCCGGCCAACGCCGGCGGCCCGGCCGAGCGCGCCGCGAACCGGCCCTGGAAGCCATCGGTCGCCGGCGCCCGCCGGTACGCGCGCGCCCGGCTTGGCGACATCAGCTTCGCGATCGCCGGACGGCGCACCAGCCTGCGCTCGTTCCGCGGCCGGCGAACCGCGCCGGCGGCCAGCACGATCAAGGCGATGCTGCTCGCCGCCTACCTGCGCCAGCCAGGGGTCCGCAAGCGTCGCCTCCGCGAGAACGAGCGGGCGCTGCTCGAACCGATGATCCGCGTCTCCGACAACTCCGCCGGCATCAGCGTCGCCGCGATCGTCGGCGACAGGGTCGAGCGGCTCGCCCGCGCCGCGGGGATGCGCGACTTCGAGTGGGTCCACGAACCGGGCTGGCTCGGCGGCCTCTCGCAGATCAGCGCCCGCGACCAGGCCCGCTTCATGCGGCGCTACGAGCGCTACGTGCCGGGCCGCCACCGCCACTTCGCCCGCCGCCTGCTGCGCTCGATCGTCTCCTGGCAGCACTGGGGCATCGCCAGCGTCCGTCCGCGGAGGTGGCGGCTCTACTTCAAGGGAGGCTGGGGGATCGCCGACGACAGCGTCGGCACCGTCAATCACCAGGTCGGCTTCATCGAACGGGGCCGCTGCCGGCTGGCGCTGGCGATCCTGACCGAGCACAACCCCTCACCCGGCTACGGGACCGAGACGCTCCGCGGCGTCGCCGCCCGGCTCCTGCACGGCATCGCCGCCGCTCCCTGCGGGCGGGACAGGCGCCCGGGGCGCGAGCTGGTCCCGCGACTCGATCTCGATCTTGGGGAAGAGTGGGAGCACCCGCTCGACCCACTGGCCGCCGGGGAGGGACAGGGCGGAATCGAAACCGTGCTGTCCTCGCCGAGCTCGACCTGACGATGGCCCGCGAGCAGCCTTGCGCCTGGCATCCACTGATGCTGGAGTTGGTGTTGGTTTTCACATAACGTGCTACACAACATCTACTTTGATAAGGTGATAACTATGTCGTAGGGAAAAAAGTGGCGGCGCGGACTCAGGATCCGCGCCGCCAACCAACTCCCCCTTGATCACCGCATTCCGCATACAGCAAAGGAGGAAGTCACCATGCTTATACCAACAGGCACCCAGGACTCAGTCCCTCGGGCCGGCCATCGATCTCGCCAGAGCGGCGACTCCGAAGCGCCAGCTGAGAGCCCAGCCTCCCAGCTGCCAACCGGGGCGGTCATCGACGTCGAAGGAACCATCCTCGACGGCAATGGCCGCCCGCTCCCCGGCGCCATCGAGGTGATCGGGGGGCTCAAGGAAGCGAGGGTTCCCTTCTCCCTGGCTTCGAACCTCTCATCGAAGACGCTCGAGCAGCTCGCACACGAACTCCAGCGGAAGGGATTTACGGTCGACACCGCAGACATCGTCACGACCTCGTCCCTCACCGCCGAGTATCTGCGTCGCCATCATCACTTGGCCCGGGTCGCGGTCTTCGCCGAAGGGACTCCGTTCTCAGCGGACGACGGCCTCGTCTTCGTCAGCGACAAGCCCGACGTGATCGTGCTTGGCGGTCTGGGCAAGTGGCTCAGCCATGAGGCCCTAAACAAGATCTTGCGTTTCGCCTGCGAAGGCGTACCGCTTGTGGCAATGCACAGGAACCTCTGCTGGGAGTCGGCCACCGGCCTGTCGCTTGATGTGGGCGGTGTCCTCCCAGGCATCGAGGCTGTGGCGCACCGCGAGGCGCAAGTCATCGGCAAGCCATCGCGAGCGTTCTTCGAACAGGCGCTCGTCAGCGGCGGCATCAAACTGACCGGCGCACTGATGGTCGGCGACGACGTTCGCTCCGACGTGCTCGCCGCCCAGGCGATGGGCATGACCGGCGTGCTGGTGCGAACCGGCAAGTACCGCTCCGACACTCTGGCGGGGGCAGATGGAAGTCCGGACTTCGTGATCGACTCAATCGCCGACCTGCCGGCGCTCATGGCCGGAGGCGAGTGGCGATGAAGAGCTTCCCTCAGACAAGGCACGCGTCGCCGAACGGGACCGAGCAGGGCGTCACCAGCGGCTACTCGCTGATGGAGCGCGCGGGGTACGTGCGCCCCGCCGGCGCCGCCGGGGTCCACTCGCTGCTCAGCCTCGGCTGGAAGGCCCACCGCCGCATCTGCGATGCCATTTACTCCGCGATGGAGGATGCCGGCGTCCTCAACGTCCAGCTGCCGATCCTGCAGACCCGCGAGCTATGGGAGCGCACCGACCGCTGGAGCGGTTACCTGAGCAGCAAGACGATGTTCGTCACCACGGAGCATCACAGCGGGGTCGAGTTTGGGCTTGCCCCGACGGCGGAGGAGATCGTCACAGCGCACGTCGGCGCCGAGCTGCGCAGCTGGAGAGAGCTCCCACTCCGACTGCACCAGATCGGCCCGAAGTTCCGCGACGAGCTCCGGCCGCGCCAGGGCTTGCTGCGCGCCCGAGAATTCCAGATGAGCGATGCGTACAGCTACGACGCCAGCGAGGAGGAGATGCGGGCCACGTTCGACCTCTTCCGCGAGATCTACGCGAGCATCTTCGAGCGCCTGGGTCTCGAGAACGTACTCGCGGTCCAGGCTGACAGCGGCGCGATCGGCGGCAGCGGATCAGCCGAGTACATGGTCACGTCCGAGGCCGGCGAAGACACGCTCCTGGTCTGCGAGCGCTGCGACTACGGTGCCAACGCCGAGATGGCGGATAGTCGAATCGATCTCGCCACCACCGACCCCGCGGAGCCTGCGCCACTGAGAATCGAGCCGACGCCTGGCATCGCCACGGTCGAGGCCCTCGAGCGGCGGTTCCCCGAGGTTCCCGCGGCGCGCATGCTGAAGACGGTGATATACGCCGATCGCTCGGCCGATCCCGATGAGAATCTTCTCGCCATCTGCATCCGCGGCGACTTGGCGGTCAATGAGGTCAAGCTGGCCTCCGCACTTGGTGCCACGCTCGAGCCCGCTTCTCCGGCGGAGATCGAGCAAGCGACCGGTGCTCGGGTTGGCTACGCGGGGCCGATCGATCTCAAAGGAGTTGCAAGGGTCTTGTTCGATCGCTCGGTGAAGGGGATGCGGAACTTCCTTTGCGGTGTGAATACATCGGACACCCATGCGCTCGACGCCAACTTCGGTCGCGATATTCCCTTGCCGTCTCGCTACGTGGACGTCCACCTCGCCCAGGAAGGCCAGGGTTGCCCTGAGTGCGGCGCACCCTTGGTCGAAAGGAAGGGGATCGAGGTAGGGCACGTCTTTCAGCTCCAGCGTGAGTACACCGAGAAGCTGAAAGTGACCTACACCACGCCTGACGGACGCGAGGAGGTCCCGTGGATGGGCTGCTACGGCATCGGCACGACCCGTCTCCTGCAGGCAATTGCCGAGGTGACTCACGACGAGCGCGGTCTCTGCTGGCCTATCGCAGTGACGCCCTATGACGTCTCCGTGGTCTCCGTCGGACAGCAGGATGCCACCTCAGCAGCCGTCACACGGGCCGCAGCACAGTCGCTGCGCGAGGCTGGGCTGAATGTCTTCGTAGACGATCAGCCCGCTGGGGCCGGGGCCAAGCTCAAGGACGCCGACCTCGTCGGGTTCCCGGCGCGGGTGGTCGTCGGCCGTCGCGCTTCGGAAGGGATCGTCGAGGCGCGAGGGCGAAAGGAGCAGCAGGAGGTAGAGGTCGAGGTCGGCGAAGTAGCCACCGCGATCGAGAACCTGCTGCAAGGTCGCTCCTGATCGGGATCGCGAGCCGTTGACGCAGCGCGGCACTTCCGGCTGGACATCGCCGGAGGTGCCGCGACATGCGCAGAGGAGCGCTCAGCGTTTCTTCTTGTAGCCGGGCGGGCCATAGCCGGCCGGGGCGGTCCCAGCGATCTGGGCCCCGCCCTTGACTTCGCTGCTCGGCTGAGCACCGCCCTGCACCGCCATGCCAGCTCCTGGCATGGTGAACTCTTTGGCGAGGCGCATCAGCAATTCGAAGCGCTCCTCATCCATCGGCCTGTCTGCCGGAGCTTCCATCGCGATCCCGTCGCCGAGGCCGGGGTTGATCTGCGAGAACCACGCACCCACCCCTCTTAGGTCCACGATGGCCTGACTTTGAACGAAATGCCAGGCAATTGCACGAATGCGCTCGATGGCCTTCGCCTGCGGAGGCCTCGGGTCCCCGACCTCAGGGTCCTTCGATCTCCAGCGGCGAACGGAGCCTTCATGGACGCCGGTCATCTTGGCGATGGCCTCGTCCGTGAAGCCGAGATCTCCAACCAGGAGCAGTACGACCTGCCTTGGATTCAAGGCTCGTTCCAGCATTAGCTGTATGTGTTGTGCGTCGTGCGGTTCGTTCAGCGTGCGCGCGACGTCTTCCGGGGTTGCCACGCCTAGCTCCAGCGCAGTGCCTCGGAATCTTCGTCAAGGGCGAAATTCATTGTTCTACCTCCGAAGTATTTTTCAGGACTGGGATGAACAAAATGCGCTACATGATTCGCGCACAAAGAAGATCGTAGCTCATCCATCGCCTGATATAATCGTCCAACGCCGAGCTAGGAGGTGCTATGTCCAAGCGTGGGATCGATTCCGTAAGCCTGGAGTTCGAGTCGGATCCAGAGGGTCTGCGACGTGGCCACACCGGATCCGCGCCAAAAGAGATCCCGTACTGGTCGCTCTTCGATTCGACAGGAAAAGCCTGGGCTCGCCTCTGCCTCTTCTTTCCCAACGAGGAGTCGGCGTTCAACCACATACGGGAGTGGCTGAACCAGAAATTCCCGAACGTCATGGAGCATGGCGTGCACCACCGCCTTCGAGACGTGGAGCTCCTTCCGGCCGCCAAGCTCGTGCGCGTCAAGTACGACCCTGTACTCGACGTCTGGCTCCGCAAGCTCATGCTCGGCATCGGCGATCGCCGAGCGCCGGCTTTACTGTCGCACGCCGATTTCGATGTCGCCCGGTGCATCCAAACCTTCCATCCCAATCACTTCGAACTCCTGATGATCACCGAGCAGGCGCTCAGCAGCGGGCGGGTGCTGTGCACCCCGGGCCGGGAACAGGTCTTCTACTGGGAGCCGGCAGCCTGACCTAGGCGGGCGTCTCGATCTTGGGAAAGAGCGGCGGTACCCGTTCGACCCCTTGGCCGCCGGGATGTGAGCCGAGCTCGGCTAGGGCGCGGGAGTCCTCGCCCAGCGCCGCAAGCAGGCGCTCGCCGCTCGCCGGCAGGAAGGGCACGAGCAGCAGCGTCGTCACCCGCAGTCCCTCGGCGAGGTTGTAGAGGACCTCGTCGAGGCGCTCCGGGTCGGCCTCGTCCTTGGCCAGGTCCCAGGGACGCATCTCCTCGACGTAGCGGTTGAGGCGACGGACCAGCTTCCAGGCCTCCTCCAGCGCCTGGGTCAGCTCGGCCCGGTCGAGCAGCTCGCTGAAGCGCCCGACCACGCCTTCGAAGTCCTCTTCGAGCACCGCGTCGACGGCGGCCACCGGCACGACGCCGTCGCGGTAGCGGTCGACCATCGCCAGCACGCGGCTGGCGAGGTTGCCGAAGTCGTTGGCCAGCTCGGTCTCGTAGCGGGCCTCGAAGCCGGCGGTCGAGATCGAGCCGTCCTGGCCGAAGCTGACCTCGCGGAAGCAGTAGAAGCGCAGCGCGTCGGCGCCGAAGCGCTCGATCGCCGCAAAGGGGTCGAGCACGTTGCCGAGCGACTTCGACATCTTCTTCTCGCCCATCAGCAGGAAGCCGTGGATCGCCATCCGTCGCGGTGGCTCCAGGTCGGCCGCCCAGAGCAGCGCAGGCCAGATCACCGCGTGGAACTTGAGGATGTCCTTGGCCATCACGTGCAGCGCGGCGGGCCAGTAGCGCTCGGTCAGGTCCTCGCCCTCGCGGGCGAAGCCGAGCGCCGTGACGTAGTTGAGCAGCGCGTCGAACCAGACGTACATGCGCTGGCCCGGGTCCCAGGGCAGCTCCATCCCCCACTTCAGCTTCGGCCGCGAGAGCGAGACGTCCTCGAGGCCCTGCTTGATGAAGGAGACCGCCTCGTTGCGGCGGAACTCGGGGACGACGAAGTCGGGGCGTTCGGCGTAGAGGGCTTCGAGCCGCTCCTGGAAGGCGGAGAGGCGGAAGAACCAGTTCTCCTCTTTGACCCGCTCGAGCGGGATCTCGTGGATCGGGCAGGTCTGGCCGGGGCCGAGCTCGCGCTCGGTCTTGAAGTCGGCGCAGCGCGGGCAGTACCAGCCTTCGTAGGTGCCCTTGGTCACCCAGCCGTTGTCGTAGACCCGCTGCATGATCTCGGCGACCCGCTCCTTGTGGCGCGGGTCGGAGGTGCGGATGAAGAAGTCGTTGGTGGCGTCGATGATCGGCATCAGCGCCTGGAACTTCTCCGCGTTGCGATCGGCCAGCTCCTGCGGCGAGATGCCCTCGCGCTCGGCCGCCGTCTCGATCGGCTCGCCGTGCTCGTCGGTGCCGGTGAGGAAGAAGACGTCCTCGCCGCGCTGGCGCATGTGGCGGGCGAGCACGTCGGCCGCCATCGTCGAGTAGGCGTGGCCGAGGTGCGGCTCCGCGTTGACGTAGTAGATCGGCGTGGTGACGTAGTAGCTCACTGCCGCGGCTCCCTTCCGGTGAGCGCACGGTAGAGGTCGTTGGCGCGGGTGCCGGTGAGGGCGGCGACGACGCTCGCGGCGGCGCGTGGGCGCGCTCCCGACTGGACCAGGTGGCGCAGGGCGTCGACGGCGAAGCCGACGTCGCGGTCGTGGTCCTCCGAGGCGGCGGGGCCGATCACCAGCACGATCTCGCCCTTGACGTCGCTGCGGAAGCGGCGCGCCAGCTCGGCCAGCGAGCCGCGCGCGACTTCCTCGTGCATCTTTGTGAGCTCGCGGCAGACGGCTGCCGGCCGGTCGGGGGCGATCGCCGCCAGTGCCGCCAGCGAGTCGCCGACCCGCCGCGGCGACTCGAAGGCGACCACGGTCTCGGCCGAGCGCAGCACCCGCTCCATCTCCCCTGAGCGCTTCGGCAGGAAGCCCTCGAAGCGCCAGCGGTCGGTCGGCAGGCCGGAGGCGACCAGCGCCACCGGCACCACCGAGGGACCCGGCAGCACGACCACCTCGAGGCTGCGTTCGATGCAGCGCCGGATCAGGCGGAAGCCGGGATCGGAGATCGCCGGCATCCCCGCGTCGGAAACCAGTGCGACGACCTCGCCGCGTTCGATCCGCTGCGCCAGCTCCTTCGCCCGCACCGGTTCGTTGCCCTCGTGGATGGAAATGAGCGGCGGCGCCGGGCGGATGCCGAGCTTCTCCAGCAGGGAGCCGGTGCGGCGGGTGTCCTCGCAGGCGATGAAGTCGGCGGAGACGAGCGCGTCGCGGACCCGCGGCGTGACGTCGTCGAGGTTGCCGATCGGGGTCGGGCAGACGACCAGCGCGCCCGGCATCAGGCGGCTCGCTCCAGCTCGAGCCGCGCCATCGCGGCGGCGCCGATCATCCCCGCGTCACTGCCGAGCTGCGCTGGGACCACGGGCGTGCGATCCATCGGCGGCAGGGCGCGGGCCTGCAGCTCGCGGCGGGCCGGCTCCAGCAGCAGGTCGCCGGCCGCGATCACGCCGCCGCCGATCACGATCACGTCCGGCTCGAAGATGTTGGCGAAGCTGGCCAGGGCGACGCCGAGCCGGGTCCCGACCAGGTCGAAGACGCCGATCGCCGTCGCGTCGCCCTCCTGTGCCGCCACGGTCACGGTCCTGCCGTCGATCGCACGCCCCGCGGCCAGCTCCCGCCCCAGCGCCGAGCCCGGCTCGCGCTCGGCGGCTTCGCGACCGGCGCGCCCCAGAGCGGTCCCGGAGGCGTAGGCCTCGACGCAGCCGTGGTTCGGGCAGTTGCCTTGGCAGCGCGGACCGTCCATGTCGATCACCATGTGCCCGAGCTCGGCTCCCGCGCCGGTCGAGCCGCGGTAGACCTCGCCGCCGAGGATCAGGCCGCCGCCGATGCCGGTGCCGATCGTCAGCATCACCGCGTTCGCGGCGCCGCGGGCGGCGCCGAAGAGCGACTCGGCGAGCGCCGCCACGTTGGCGTCGTTGTCGACGAAGACCGGCAGCCCGGTTCGCTTCTCGACCAGGTCGCGGATCGGCAGGTTCTCGATCGGGAGGTTGACGGCAGAGACCGCGAGGCCCCGCTCGTGGTCGACGGTGGCCGGGATGCCGAGCCCGACAGCGGCCGCATCCGGGCGAGCCACACGGGCCTCCTCGATCTCTCCGACGAGCAGCTCGACCAGCTCCTCCTCGCTCTGGCCGGTGGACGCCTCGCGGTCCTCCCAGAGCACCTCGGAGTCGCAATCGAGGACGCCGGAGAGCATCTTCGTCCCGCCCAGGTCGATGCCGATCGTCTCGTCAGCGCTCATCGCAGGAGAGGCTCTGGAGACAGGCGACCGCGGGCATCGGCATGATTTCTAGCCCTTTATGCCCGAGAACGGCGAGCAGCAGCCCTCGGGGCCGCCCGACTACAAGGTCTACCGGTCCCGCAAAAGCCTCCTGTCCAGGTTTCGCTCCCCCGACCTCTCGGGGCTGCGCGAGCGCGGCAAACGCGAGCCGAAGCAGCCGGGCGGCCCCGAGGAGCCGGAGCGGCGGCGGCGCCTTCCCAGTCCTCCGCGGTCGTCCCGCCGGATCCTCAAGTGGGTCGGGCTCGCCGCCCTCGGCTGGGTCCTGCTCAGCTTCCTCGCCTTCGCCGTCTCCGCCCAGCTGCAGTCCTTCAAGCTCTCCGGCGAGGCGAAGGAGGCGCTGCACGGCAACCCGCTGCTGCTGCCCCAGGCGCAGACGATCCTGGTGATCGGGACCGACGCCCGGCCGCCCGACACCGAGGAGCCCGAAGCGGCCCCCTCCGAGGAGTGCTTCGAGCAGCAGGCCCATGGCGACGCGCCCCACGGCGAGTGCTCGGTCGGCCAGTTCCGCGCCGACACGCTGATGCTGATCCGCGCCGGGGGCGGCGCCTTCCGCAAGCTCTCGATCCCGCGCGACAGCTACGCCGAGATCCCCGGGCAGGCGCCGACGAAGATCAACGCCGCCTACGCCTTCGGCGGCGCCGCCGCCCAGATCGAAGCGGTCGAGGACTTCCTCGACATCGAGGTCGACCACGTCGCGATCGTCGACTTCACCGGCTTCGAAGACCTGATCGACGCGGTCGGCGGGGTCGAGGTCGACGTCCCCGTCAAGCTCTGTACCGACATCTCCGGCGGCGCCGGGGGCGGTCAGGGCGGGGTCACCCTGCGGCTCGGCAAGGGAGAGAACACCCTCAACGGCGAAAAGGCTCTCGCCTACGCGCGCGCCCGCAAGCCGAGCGAATGCCCCGGCCCGGGCGCCAGCGCCTACACGCTCGGCTACGACGACTACGACCGCCAGGAAGCACAGCAGGCGGTGATCAACGGCATCAAGGGTCGCCTCACCGACCCGCTCCGCCTCCCCTACAACTTCGTCAAGGGCCCGATCATCGGCTGGAACGCGCCCAAGGCATTCGTCAGCGACATGGGCTTCTTCACGATGCCGCAGCTGATCCTGGCGGCGGCGATCGGCGGCAGCTCACCCGCCGACGTGCTCTGCGCGGGCGAGAACTCAGGCTGCGGCGAAGGCCCGGGGTTCAGCACCGAAGTGCCGGAGTCGGTGCGACGCCAGGCGGTCGACCGCCTGCTGAACGGCTAGCTGTAGTTACTCAGCACGTTGTTCCAGCTCAGCGAGCCGAGCTGCGGGCGGTCGATGGCCAAGGGAGCCATGTCGTCTCCTGAAGTTGTAGTGATCGAGCCAGCCGGGTAGCGCCGC
>Ga0190265_10000246_pt1 | contig 47028 bp, 48 predicted proteins | sample Popmic124T_FD_133135 | JGI IMG/M metagenome (GOLD analysis project Ga0190265, IMG submission 133135) | Populus adjacent soil microbial communities from riparian zone of Indian Creek, Utah, USA - 124 T | ecosystem: Environmental > Terrestrial > Soil > Riparian zone | place: USA: Utah | collected... | reverse complement strand
GCAGACCGGCTCGCAGAAGCCGCACTCGACGCAGGCGCTCGCCGACTCCTCGATCGCCGGCGTCGTCTTCAGGTTGCGCAGGTGGACGTCGGGGTCGCGGTTGAGCAGGACGCCGGGGGCGAGCACGCCGTCGGGGTCGGCGAGCCGCTTCACCCGCCACATCATCTTGGTCGCCTTCTCCCCCCACTCGCGCTCTACATAAGGGGCCATGTTGATCCCGGTCCCGTGCTCGGCCTTGAGCGAGCCGTCGTACTTGTCAACGACCAGCTCGACCAGCTTGCCCATGAAGGCCTCGTAGCGCTCGAGGTCCTCCTGCTTGGCGAAGTCCGGGGTCAGCATGAAGTGGAGGTTGCCCGCCGAGGCGTGACCGGCGACGCCGGGCAGGAAGCCGTGCTCGCCGAGCAGCGCCTGCAGGTCGCGGGCGCCCTCGGCGATCCGCTCCGGCTGCACGCAGACGTCCTCGACGATCAGCGCCGTGCCCGGGATGCGAACGCGCCCGATCAGCCCGTGCAGGCCCTCGCGGACGCGCCAGGCGAGCTCGATCTCCTCCTCCTCGCGGGTGAAGTCGATCGGGCGGATCGTCGTGTGGCCGGTGAAGATCTCCTTCGCCTTGGCGACGTAGGCGTCGAGCTCGGGATCGGTGGAGGCGCCGAACTCGACCAGCAGCACCGCCGACTCGGGCGGCAGCTCTTTCCACTCCTCGGGCGCGCCGACCATGTTCCAGGCGGCGGTGATCAGCGCCGGCGCGACCATCAGCTCGACCGCGGTGGCGCCGGAATCGACCAGGTCGCGGACCGGGGCGATCGCCTCGTCGATGCCTGGGAAGTGGACCCAGGCGGTGGTCGTGCGGACGGGCTGCGGCACGGTCTCGAAGACGGCCTCGGCGACGAAGGCCAGCGTCCCCTCCGAGCCGACGACAAGGCGGCGGAAGATCTCCAGCGGCTCGTCGGCGTCGAGGAAGGCGCAGAGGCGGTAGCCGGTGGTGTTCTTGATCGCGAACTTGCGGCGGATCCGCTCGCTCAGCTCGGCGTCGGCGCGGATCTCGGCGCGGATCTCGGCGAGGCCGGCGGCGAGCTCCGGCTCCTCGGTGGCGAAGCGCTCGGCGGCGCCCGCTTCGGCGGTGTCGATCTTCGTCCCCGAGGCCAGCACCAGGGTCAGCGAGCGCACGGTCGAGTAGGAGTCGCGGACGACGCCGCAGCGCATCCCCCCCGAGTTGTTGGCGATCACGCCGCCGACCGTGGCGATGTCGGTGCTGGCCGGGTCGGGGCCGAGCTTGCGGCCGTGGGGCGCCAGCACCCGGTTGGCGTGGCCAAGCAGCGTGCCCGGCTTGACCCGCGCCCGCGCCCCCTCCTCCTCGACCGTGACGCCGCCGAAGTGGCGGCGGACGTCGACGAGGATGCCGTCGGTCTGCCCCTGGCCGTTGAGGCTGGTGCCGCCGGCGCGGAAGACGACCGGGGCGCCGCTGCGGCGACCGTAGGCGAGGACCTTGGCGACGTCGTCGGCGTCGTGCGCCATCACCACCGCCTTCGGGAAGAGCCGGTAGGGGCTGGCGTCGGAGGCGTAGCGGACGAGGTCGCTGGCGCGGGCGAGGACACGGTCGGCGCCGAGCAGCGCCTCCAGCTCACCGCGCAGCGGCTGCGGGGTGCCGGCGGCAAGCTCGTCCGGGGCGCGGTCCGAGGCAGGCTCGGAGGGCGGCGGAGCGAGCGAGGAGAGGTTTCGCTCCAGCAGTGCCATCGTGCTGCCTAGAAGAGTGACATTCCCGGGGCGACCGGGACTTCGACCAGCTCCGGCTTGGAGGAGGCAAGCGCCTTGGCGAGCGCGTCGCGCACCTCGTCGCGCTCCTTGACCCGGTGCGACTCGACGCCGTAGCCCTCGGCGACGGCGGCGACCTCGAGCGCCGGCAGGTCGAGGCCGGGCGCCCCCTGCACCTGCTCGACGTCGGCGAACCACTTGAGGATCGCGTACTCCTCGTTGCGCATGACGAGGAAGGTGACCGGTACGTCATAGGCAGCGGCGGTCCAGAAGGCGGCGATCGCGTACTGCGCCGAGCCCTCGCCGAGCACGCAGACGACTGGACGGTCGGGCTGGGCTAGCTGGACGCCGATCGAGGCGGGGAGGCCGAAGCCGAGCCCCCCGCCAGAGCTGAAGTAGTAGCTGCCGGGGCGCGAGAGTCGCATCTGGTTGCGCAGGGCGAGGGTGCTGGCGGGGGACTCGAGCACGACGATGCCGTCCTCGGGGAAGACCTCGGCGAGTGCGGAGTGCACGGTCGAGGAGTTGAGCGGGTCCTCGGCCGGGATTTCGGTCGGGCCCGGGTTGGGCTCGGGGACGGGGCGCGAGGACTCCGGCACCGCCTCGAGCAGGGCGGCGAGGGTCAGCGCCACGTCGGCGACGATCGCGTAGCCCATCGGGGCTCGGGCGGCCTCATCGGGGTCGCTGGTGATCGCCACCAGCTGCGCGCCCTCGGGCAGCAGCGGGCCGGGGATGTGGGGGTAGTAAGGGAAGACCGAGGTGCCGACGGTGACGATCAGGTCGTGACCCTCGAGCGTCTGCGCGACCGGCCCGATCGCCGGCGGCAGCACGCCGCGGAAGTTGGGGTGGTTCTCGGGGAAGCCGATGCGGCCGCCGCCGGGGGCTGGGGTCGCCCAGACCGGCAGCCGCTGGCGCTCGCTGAGCCCGATCGCGGCGTCCCAGCCGCCGCTGGCGTCGACGTCGGGCCCGGCGACGAGGACAGGGTTGCTCGCCTTGTCGAGGTGCGCGGCGAGGCGGCTGACCGAGTCTGGGTCGGCGACGGCGCGGCTCGCGACCCGGCGCTTGATCGCCTCGCCCGCGGCGGCCTCGTCGACCTCGGCGTACCAGTCGTCCATCGGCAGCGAGAGGAAGGCCGGACCGCGCGGGGGCAGCGAGGCCATGTGGATGCCGCGGGCGAGGGCGAGCGGCACGTCCTCGGCCCGGGGCGGCTCGTAGGCCCACTTGACCAGCGGGTGCGGCATGCGAATCGCGTCGCGGTTGGTCAGGTTGGCCTGCAGGGTCATCTGCGCCCGCACCTGCTGGCCGGCGGTGACCAGCACCGGCGAGTGGTTCGCCTGCGCGTTGAAGATCGCCCCCATCGCGTTGCCGACGCCGGGCGCCGTGTGGAGGTTGGCCATCGCGACTTTGCCCGAGGCCTGGGCGTACCCGTCGGCCATTCCAACCACGATCGCCTCTTGCAGGCCGAGCACGAAGCGGAAGTCGGAGGGGAAGTCGGCGAGCATCGGCAGCTCGGTCGAGCCCGGATTGCCGAAGATCGTGTCGATCCCGTGCCCTCGGAAGAGGTCGTAGCTGGCCTCGCGCACCGTGGTCATCGCGCCGCAACCCTACCGATGCTTTGCGGTTCTCAAGCAGACCCCCGGTGGCGGTCGATAAGCGGGAGGAATGCCGGAGCTGATGCCGACGACAGGACAGGGAGCACGTCCGCGTACCTGGAACGCCCTGGCCCTCGCCTGCACGGCGACGGCCCTGCTCTGCGCCTGGCTGGCGGCGCCCGCCGTGGCCGGCCCCACGACGACGCGGGTCGTCTACGCGCTGGGCGAAATCGTCCCGATCCCGGCCTCGATCCCCCACGAAGAAGGGGACATGGTCGACCGTCGCATCATCCCCAACCTGCGCTGGCTCGCGCAGCGCTTCCCGATCTACGTCACCGACGGCTACTCCGGCCCGCTGCCGAGCGGCGAACACGCCGGCTGTCGCGGCTGCCACGTCAAACGCTCCGATCACTACAACGGCCTCGCCGTCGACATCGTCCCGCTCAACGCCACCACCCGCTGCGACGCCGCCTGGAACGGCATCACCCGCCTCGCCAAATGGGCCGAGCCGCTGCAGAACCGTCCCGCCGCCCCCTTCCGCTGGGTCGGCTACGACGGTGACGCCCACCACGGCTGCGGCCACCACCTCCACCTCTCCTGGGAACACGCCCCCGCCGCCCACTTCGAGCTGGCCGAATGGGTCTCGGTCTTCCCGGTGCGCCTGCAGGAAGTCGCCCCGCACCCGCGCGGTGGCACCAAACCGGAGCAACCGAAACCGAAACCAAAGCCCACTCCCAAAGCTCCGCCGCCGCCCACACCGCCGGGTGGGATCTCCACCGTGCAGTCCGGCGGCGTCTCGCCGCGTGGCGACTGAGCCTAGGATGAGCGGTCGATGCACCGCCTCCTCTCGATCGTCGGCCTGATCGGTCTCATCGCCGCGTTCGCCGCCGGCTGCGGAGGGACGAGCGACGAGACGCCGGTCGCCTGTCTCGACGGTCCGGGCGCCTACGTCGGCGCGCTCGGCGATGCTCCGGGCCAGGTGCGGCTGAGCGGCGAGGTGCCGATCAGCGATTGCCTGGCCGAGAACCAGAAGGGCGGCGACCTGGCGGCGGTCGGGGGCACGATGCTCGACGCGGCGACGACGCTCAACGCGGAGGCTCGCGAAGACCCCGGCGGCAGCGCCAACCTGCAGCTCGGTTACCTGCTCGGCGCCGCCGAGAGCGGGGCCGAGCAGAGCGGCGGCATCCACGCCGACCTGGTCCGCCGCCTCGCCGTCGCCGCGCGCTATAGCCCCGGCAACCAGCCACTGTCGCCCATCTTCCTCCGCACCTACCGCGAGGGCTTCGACGCCGGCCGGGCGAGCGGCTGAGCGCTCCGGCTAGGCTCCCTGCCTCCACCAACGATGGAGGCAAGACTTGACTGAGCAGCTCTGGGGTGGCGAGACCACCAAGGCCGTTGACAACTTCCCGGTCTCGGGCGAGCGGGTGCCGGTGCCGGTGGTGCGGGAGCTGGGCCGACTGAAGGCGGCTGCGGCGCGGGTCAACGGCGAGCTGGGCGGGCTAGACCCCGACGTGGCGGAGCAGATCGCCGCGGCGGGCGACGCGGTCGCCGCCGGCGAGCACGACGGCCAGTTCCCGGTCGACGTCTTCCAGACCGGCTCCGGCACCTCCTCCAACATGAACGCCAACGAGGTGATCGCCAACCTCGCCGGCGAGGCGGCCCACCCCAACGACCACGTCAACATGGGTCAGTCCTCCAACGACGTCTTCCCCTCCGCCGTCCACCTGGCGGCGCTGGGCGAGGTGACGCACGACCTGCTGCCGGCGATGGAGGGGCTAGAGGGCGCGCTCGAGGCCAAGGCCGAGCGGTTCGCCGACGTGGTCAAGGCCGGCCGCACCCACCTGATGGACGCGGTACCGGTCACCCTAGGCCAGGAGTTCGGCGGCTACGCGGCACAGGTGCGGCTCGGCGTGCAGCGGATCGAGGGGACGCTGCGGCGGGTCGGCCAGATACCGCTCGGCGGCACCGCGACCGGCACCGGCCTCAACACCCACCCCGAGTTCGCCGCCAAGGTGCGGGAGAAGCTCGCCGCCGAGACCGGGCTGACGATCTCCGAGCCGCTCGACCCCTTCGAGGCGCAGGGCAACCGCGACGCCCTGGTCGAGCTCTCGGGGATGCTCAAGGTCTACGCCGTCTCGCTGACCAAGATCGCCAACGACCTGGCGCTGATGGGCTCGGGCCCGCGTGCCGGCCTGGCCGAGCTGCGCCTGCCGGAGCTGCAGAAGGGCTCCTCGATCATGCCGGGCAAGGTCAACCCGGTAATCCCCGAGGTCGTGATCCAGGTCGGCGCCCAGGTGATCGGCAACGACGCCGCGATCACCGTCGCCGGCAGCCAAGGCCAGTTCGAGCTCAACGTGCGGGTGCCGCTAATAGCCCGCAACCTGCTCGACTCGATCAAGCTGCTCGCCTCGGCCTCCCGCCTACTGAACGAGAAGTGCGTCGCGGGAGTCGAGGCAAACGAGGAGATGACCGAGCGCCACGCCGAGGCGACCCTGGCCACCGCCACCGCGCTCAATCCCCACATCGGCTACGACCGTGCCGCCGACATCGTCAAGGCGGCGGCCGAGTCGGGCCGCTCGCTCAGGGAGGTAGCCCTCGAGCAAGGCGTTGAGCCGTCGGTGCTCGAGGAGGCCCTCGACCATCGCCGCATGGCAAGGCCTCACGAGTAGTAGGGGGAGGGGCCGGGGGAGGGCCTCCCCCGGCCCCTCTTCTGCCCGCGCTGCCTAGCGCGGGTCGGGCAGCAGCAGCTCGACGTTACGGTCGTCAGCTTGGCCTTCGCCGATCGGGGCGCCCGACTGTAGGTCGTTGAAGCTCATGGTCCGCCCCGCCGAGGCGAGGTCGTTGAGGTCCATGCCCGAGGCCGGCGTGCCGGCGGGCGGCGCCGCCGACTGACCGACGTGGTCGAGGATCGTGCCGAAGATCGAGAGCGTGCCGTCCTCGTTGTCGAAGACCTCGAGCAGGCGGCTCTGCTGCGGCCAGTCCGCCTCGGCCGCCACCCGGATGCTCCAGAACCCGCCTTTGCCGCCCGGATTCGGGAACGGGTTGACGACGTTGTCGTGCGAGTGGCCGGCGACCCAGGCGATCGCGTTAGGGAACTGGTGCAGCAGGTTCACCGCGTCGGCCTGCAGGTGGATCGGCTGTGAGCTTCGGGGGTCGAGATCGCAGCCGGGGTTGATGTCGTGCCCGTGGGCGTCGGCGAGCAGGCAGAGCGGCGCCAGCTCGTCGGCGGCGTCGGCCGTGAGGCTCTCCGGCGCGTGATGGGCGAAGATCACCACCAGCTCGTCGGCGGCGGTTGCGGCTTCCAGCTGGCCTTTCAGCCATTTGAACTGGGGATCGTCGATGTTGCCGTCGGAGGTGGTGCTGCCGTTCGGCGTCACGATCGTGCCCGCCTCGGCGACGGTGTCGACGGAGATGAACCGCATCCCCGGCGCCGGGCTCCAGGCGTAGTAGCCGGCGGCGCCTTTCGAGGCGCTCTCCTGAGCCGGGTCGACGAAGTCGAAGCCGTGGCCGTCTTCCTGGGACCCTTTTTTGAAGATGTCCTTGTACTGCTTCTTCGAGACGAACTGCCGTTTCGGGTCGCCCGGAACGATGATCAGGTTTTTCGGGTTCGTCAGCAGGGTGCTCAACAGGTTCGTCGGGTTGAGCAGCGCGGCGAGCAGCGCCGGCGCGTTTTCGGGGTTGGGGACCGGTCCCATCGGCTTCAGGCAGCCGGTGGCGACCTGCTCGAAGGCGAGGTTCGCCGCCGCGTTGCCCTGCACGAGCGCGTCGTGGTTGCCGAAGGCGACGTAGGAGGGGATGTCGACTCCGCTCGCCTCGAAGGCCTGCTGCGCCTTGTCCATCAGGCCCGGGTATTTGGGCCAGGCGGCGTGCGGGCCGGCTGGGCTGTCGGGGTCGTAGAACTCGGGGAAGGTGCCCTCGAAGTAGTCGTCGTAGTCCTGGACGCCGGTGTAGCGGGCGGCCTCGGCGGCGCCGGGCACGAGCAGGTTCGGGCAGAGCAGGTGCGAGTAAGTTTTCTTGTTGACGCCGCTGTTGGGATTGAGCAGGCCGCCCTCGAGCAGGGTGCGCACCCAGAGCGTCTCGTTCAGCTGCTGGCTGTCGGCCGAGTCGCCGGTGACGATCGACAGGTCCATCGCGCGGCGCGCCCCGCTGCCGTCGGCCACTGGGCTTTCCGTCGTGAACAGGTTGACCTGGCGGATCATCGCCTCGTCGATCTGCGGGTTGAGCGCCTCCCAGGGCCGCCAGGCCGAGCCGAAGGGGAGGTTGAGCGGAGTGGAGAGCGGGTCGACGATCTCGACCCGCGCCGGCGACTCCTCGTCGGCGAGCTGGAAGTCGGAGAGCTGGCCGAAGTAGACCAGGGAGGTGCGGGTTTCGGCGCGGCCTTCACCCGCCGTGCCGAGTTCCTGGCGCACGGTGTAGGGCTCGCCTTCGCCGAGCTGGAGGAAGCGGTAGGCGCCTGGCGCGGCGGGCACGACCCGCTGTTCCAGCGTCGTCTGCCCTTCCGTGTCGGACGGCGCCGCCGTGGCGGCGGTCGCGACGATTCCAGCGGTGGCAAGCACCGCCACCAGGACGATGACCTTGGACCTCGCGACTCCCAGCATCGACGCCTCCCAACGTTCGATCAAGACTTGTTAAGCGAGCGAGGCTACCAAATATTTTGTAGCGAAGCTCCTCGAGCTTTCAGCCCTGCAGGGTGACGAAACGCTCCTCGGTCAGCTCGCTCACCGCGTAGGCGGGGCCCTCGCGGGTGTTGCCCGAGTCCTTGACGCCGCCGTATGGCATCTGATCGGCGCGAAAGGTGGGGACCTCGTTGATCAGCACCCCGCCGAACTCCAGCGTCTCGGCCGCCTCGAGGCCACGGCCGACATCGCGTGTGAAGACGCCGGCTTGGAGGCCGAACTTGGAGTCGTTCGCCATCCGCAGCGCCTCGGCGAAGTCCGAGTAGCGGTCGATCGTCGCCACCGGACCGAAGATCTCCTCGCACCAGACCTTGGCGTCGCGAGGCGGGCCGGCGAGCAGGGTCGGCGCCAGGCAGCGGCCCTCGTCGACCAGCTCACCACCGGTGAGCAGCTCTGCCCCGGCGGCCACGGCCTCGTCGACCCACTGCTTGACGCGGTCGCGGTCCTCCGGCGAGATCAGCGGGCCGACGTCGGTCCCGGGGTCGAGCGGGTCGCCGACCCGCAGCGCCTCGGCGTTGGCGACCAGGCGCTCGGTGAATCCGTCGGCCACGTCCTCGTGGACGAGGATCCGCTGGATCGAGATGCAGCTCTGTCCCGCGTGGGAGAAGGCGTGGAGCTTCGCCTTGTCGGCCGCCGTCTCCCAGTCGCCGTCGGCGTGGACGATCAGTGGCGCGTTCGAGCCCAGCTCCAGGTTGACCTTCTTGTGCGGGACGCTGCTGCGGATCCCCCAGCCGACCTTGGAGGAGCCTGTGAAGGTGAGCGCCTTGATCAGCTCGTGCTCGACGATCGCGTTGCCGACCTCGGAGCCGGGGCCGGGGATGACGCTGAGCCAGCCGTCGGGGAGGCCGGCCTCGGCCAGCGCCTCGGCCAGCTTCAGCGCCGAGATCGGCGTCTGCCCCGCCGGCTTGAGGACGATGGCGTTGCCAGCCGCGATCGCCGGCCCCAGCTTGTGGGCGACGAGGTTGAGCGGGAAGTTGAAGGGGCTGATCGCGCCGACCACGCCGTAGGGGACGCGCAGCATCACGCCAAGCTTGCCGGCGCCCGACGCAGAGGCCTCCATCGGTACGGTGCCGCCGGTCAGCTTGCGCGCCTCGACCGCGGAGAAGGTCAGCGTGTCGACGCAGCGCGCCGCCTCGACCTGGGTGGTCTTCAGCGGCTTGCCGGCCTCGGCGGCGATCGTCAGCGCCAGGTCGTCGATCCGCTTGCCGACCAGCTCGGCAGCACGGTCGAGCACGGCGGCCCGCTCGTGCTGGGGGAAGTCGGCGGACTCGAAGGCCTCCTGGGCCGCCCTGGCGGCGCGGTCGACGAGCGCCGCGTCGCCCTGGGCGACCCGACCGACCGGGATCCCGTCATAGGGGCTGAGCACCTCGTTCCACTCACCGGTCTCGACCCACTCGCCGGCTGCGAGGAGCTTGTGGTCGGTCGCTTGCACCCTGAGGCCAAGGGTAGTGCAGGCCGAAACGCCTCCGCCTCGAATCTGTTGAGCCTGTGATGGAGCGACCCCGCATTTGTCGAGTTTCGATCGCTATGCGAACGAAACTCGCCATGCTCGCCGCAGCATTGCTGCTGGCGCCCAGCGCCCACGCGAACGTCTCCTGGGTCGTCGAAGGGCGCGGCTTCGGCCACGGGGTCGGGATGAGCCAGTACGGCGCCTACGGCTACGCCAAGCACGGCAAGGACCACCGCTTCATCCTCAGTCACTACTACTCGGGGACCACGCTCGGCAAACTGACCGCCGGCCGCGTCGTCCGTGTTCTGGTCGGCATCGAGCCAGGCGACGTCGGCTTCACCGGCGCGACCAGTGCTTGCGGACGCGCCCTCTCACCCGAACAGAGCTACCAGGCCCACCGCAGCGGCCGCAGCGTCAAGCTGCGCACCTCGTCCGGCCGGCCGCTGGCCAGCTGCGGCGCCAAGCTGCGCGCCGCCGGCAGCGGCACGATCGAGATCGACGGGACCGCCTACCGCGGCGCCCTCGAGGTGGTCCCGACCGCCAGCGACGCCGGCGCGCTCAACGCGGTCAACGCGGTGCCGATCGACCAGTACGTAAAGGGCGTGATCCCCAACGAGTCGCCCTCCTCCTGGCCAATGGCGGCGCTGCGGGCCCAGGCGGTCGCGGCCCGCTCCTTCGCCCTCACAACCCAGGTCGGCGGCAACGGCTTCGACCTCTACGAGGACACCCGTAGCCAGGTCTACGAGGGGATGGCGAGCGAGACCGCGCGCGGCAACCGCGCCACCACCGAGACCCGGGGCGAAGTCGTCCTCTACCGCGGCGAGGTCGCCCAGACCTTCTTCTCCGCCTGCTCCGGCGGCCATACCGAGAACGTCGAGAACATCTTCTTCGGCACGCCGGTCCCCTACCTGGTCGGCGTTCCCGATCCCTACGACTACGAGTGTCCACTGCACACCTGGACCCTGCGCTTCAGCGGCCCAGAGATCAGCGCCGAGCTGGGCTCCTACCTCGACGGCCGCCTCGAGCGGGTCGCGATCGTCCAGCGCGGCGTCTCGCCGCGGATCGTTTGGGCGCGGCTCCACGGCAGCGGCGGCACGACCAAAATCCGCGGCGACCAGCTGGCGGCGGCGCTCGGCGGCTACGACCGCTGGATGACCTTCAAAAAGGTCGTCGAGAATCAGCCGTCGGGATAGGGCTGGAGTGGGATGCCGTGGTCGGTCTCGTGCATCCCCAGCTCGTAGGCGGCGCCGGCCGTGAGGGTCAGCTGGCGCGCCGGGCGGGCAGGCTGTTCGACCGTCAGCTCGAGGTCGGCGACCGAGCAGTTGATCGTGTTGTGCTCGGGCCCCTTCGGGTCGGCGTAGACCCAGCCGACGAAGTCCTCCTTGGGCGCGGAGACGCGACCGCGGACGACGATGTCCTTGCCCGGGAGGACGAAGGAGCAGGCGCCCGCCGACTCCTCGATCGATGCGGCACGGATCGTGCCGAAGCCGCCGAGGCGGTGCGCCACGCCGTCGAGCATCAGCATCCCCGATGGGATCCAGGGGGTGGTCCAGGAGCCGAGCTTGATCCGGGCGGCGCCGGCGTCGAAGTAGGTGCCTGCCGCGCCCTCGAACCCGGTTCCCTCCAGCCAGACCCAGCGCTCGGCGTGCTCGCTGCCCCAGTTGTGGCCGATCATTCCCGGCCAACTGGTGAGCTCGATCGTCTCACCGCCGATCTCGAGCCGGCCGTCGAAGCGCGCGTCCGGGTAGGGAGCGACGAACTTGGTGCGCGGCACCGACGCCTCGTAGAGCCAGTCGGCCGGGAGGTACTTGCAGGGGTCGGCGTCGCCGGAGAAGCTGAGGTCCCAGGAGGCCTCGAGCGCCTCGGTCTTGACCTTGCCCTGCGCCCGGCCCGGGCCGATCTCGGCCTCGGCGACGCGGATCCAGGAGCCGGCCGGGGCCGAGAGCTGCGCCTCCGGCACGGTCAGCTTGGTCGCCCGCGGGGCGTCCGCCGCGCGGTCGAAGAACGTGAACCAGACCGAGCCTTTCGCTTCGCCGCCGGGCTGCTTGTGGACCGTGTGCCGGATCCAGATCCCCTGCCCGCCACCGGGCCGGCAGGCCTTTATGTAGAAGCTCTCGTAGTGGCCGGCCTTGGCGGCGACCCGCGGAAACCTCGCTCCCTGGTCCATGGCCGCTGACGCTACACCTTGATCGTGATCACGTCGCCGTCGGCGACGACGTAGTCGCGGCCCTCGATCCGCAGCAGCCCCTTGTCGCGGGCCGGCGCGTAGCCGCCGCACTCGACCAGCTCCTGCCAGCCGATCGCCTCGGCCTTGACGAAGGCGTCCTGGATCTCGGTGTGGATCGTCCCCGCCGCCTCCCAGGCGGTGGAGCCGCGGTGGATCGGGCGCGCAACCGCCTCCTTGCCCTCACCCGCAGTGAAGAAGGTGAGCAGCTCGAGCAGGTCGTAGGCGGCGCGGACGAGTCGCGCCAGGCCGGAGCCCTCGACCCCGTAGGACTCGCGCATCTCCTCGGCTTCGGCCGGGTCGAGCTCGGCCAGCTCGCCCTCGATCCGGGCGCTGACCGCGACTGCGCCGGCCCCGACAGCGACGGCGTGGGCGGCCACCGCCTCGGGCACCTCGGCGTCGCCCTCGTCGACGTTGGCGACGTAGAGGATCGGCTTCGAGGTCAGCGCCTGCAGGTTGCGCGGCGCGTCCGCAGCGGCGTCGGGAATGGGGACGGAGCGAGCCGGCTTGCCTTCGCCGAGGGCCTCCAGCACCTGCTCCAGCCAGCCCTGCTCGGCGATCGCCTCGGCGTCGCCCGACTTCGCCCCCTTGCGCACCCGGCCCAGGCGCCGCTCGACCTGCTCGTAGTCGGAAAGGACAAGCTCGGTCTCGATCGTCTCGATGTCGGCGAGCGGGTCGACGCGGCCGTCGGGGTGGGGGACGTCCGATTCGGTGTGACAGCGGACGACATGGCAGATCGCGTCGGTCTCGCGGATCGAGGCGAGAAACTTGTTGCCGAGCCCCTCCCCCTCCGAGGCGCCTTTGACCAGGCCGGCGATGTCGTGGAAGGCGATCGTCGCCGGTTCCAGCTTCGAGCTGCCCACCGTCGCGGCGACCTGCTCGAGCCGCTCGTCGGGCACCTCCGCGATCGCCACGTTGGGCTCGATCGTCGTGAACGGATAGTCGCCGGTCTGCGCCCGGCCCTCGGTCAGGGCGTTGAAGAGGGTCGACTTGCCGGCGTTGGGCAAGCCCACGATCCCGACCTTCATACGGGGCCGCCTCCCTCGCTCATATGGACAGCGGCACGATCAGGCCGAGCGCGATCCCGAGGATCGCGCCGGCGAGGACGTCGGAGGGGTAGTGCATCCCCAGGTAGGGGCGGCCGAGCGCGAGTGCGATCGCCAGGACGAAGGCGAGCGCGCCGAGCGGCTCGACCCGGGCCATCGCCGTGGCGACGGCGAAGGACGAGGTGGCGTGCGCCGAGGGGAAGCTGAGCGAGCTGGGGGCGCCGCCGAGCGGCGGCAGCCTCTCGAGCACGGGACGCGGGCGTCGCACGACGAGCTTCACCGCGTAGTTGAGCCCGATCGCGACCGGTCCCAGCGCCGCGCAGATCAGCCAGGCCTCGCGGTTGGATGAGTCGACGATCGCGAGGACCCCGCCGAGCGCGAGCCAGACCGTGCCGTTGTTCCCGGCCTTGCCGAGCGCCCTCGCCGCCCGCTCGAGCGCAGGGGTGTGCCCGCGTGTCCGCATCGCGTGCAGCAGTCTCAGGTCGGCGCCCGCCATCGCGGCAGCAGGATAATCCGCTCTCGATGCCTTCCGTCCCCGGCTATACCCACACGCCCGGCCATCACTGCGGCTCGACCGCGCTGCGCAACCTGCTCGGCTTCCACGGAGTCGAGGTCAGTGAGGAGATGGCGTTCGGCCTCGGCGCCGGCGCCTGCTTCTACTACGTCACCCTGGAGGACGCCTCTCCCAGCCGCTGGTTCAACGGTCGCACCGCCCGCCTCGAGGAGAGCTTCGACGAGCTGACCGGGGCGGCGCTGCAGATGCGCACCTTCGAGCAGGGCGACGGCGACGCCTGGGAGGCGGCCCGCGCCGAGGTCGATGCCGGCAACCCGGTGCTCCTGCTCACCGACCTCTATTACCTGGACCACTACGGCAACTCGGCCCACTTCCCAGGCCACGCGGTGGTGCTCGCCGGCTACGACGAGGAGGTCGCCCACCTCTCCGACACCGGCTTCGAGGAGCTGCAGACGACCCGGCTAGAGAACCTCGACAAGGCTCGCCACAGCGGCCACCCTGCCTACCCGCTCTCCGGCCACATGTTCACCGCCTCCGGCGCGGTCTCGCAGGAGCAGCTGCGCGCCGCCATCCCGGCCGCGATCGAGCGCACCGCCAAGGCGATGGTCGAGCCCGAGTTCCGCGACTTCTCCGGCCTCGACGCGGTGCGACGGCTCGCCGAGGAGGCCGGTTCCTGGCCTGAGGTCGCCGAGGACTGGCAGTGGTGCGCCCGCTTCGGCTACCAGGTGATCGAGCGCCGCGGCACCGGCGGCGGCGCCTTCCGCCTCATGTACTCGCGCTTCCTCGAGGAGGCCGGCCGCCCCGAGGCCCAGCTGGCCGCCGAGGCCGCCGCCCGCTGGACCGCCCTGGCGACCGCCTTCCACGCCGCCAGCGAGCGCGACGAGCCCGAGCCCGGCCTCTGGCGCGAGGTCGACGCCGCCGCCGCCAGCGTCGCGGAGGCCGAGGAGCGGCTCTGGACCTCCCTCGCGTAACGCTCGGCGTTAAGGGCGCCGGCGTCCTGTTTGTCTCCTTCGCATAACGGGCACCCAGGGAAGTGGGACGGGGGACCCGGGGGGACCAACGCAACGCGACCTTGGAGGTTTTTGCGATGACCGATGCAACAAGCAGTCCGCCGGCGACGCCGTCGGCGGAAGGACAGGAATCGTCAGGGGCCCAGGAGACGGTGCAGCAGGTTGCCGGCCAGGCCCAGGAAAAGGCGCAGGAGGCCGGCGCCAAGGCACAGGACATGCTGCGTGAGCAGGTCGACCAGCGCTCGACGCAGGCGGGCGAGAAGGTGTCCGGAACCGCCGGGGACCTGCGCAGCGTCGGCGAGGAGCTGCGCAACCAGGGCAAGGAGACACCGGCCAAGCTGGCGGACCAGGCGGCCGAGCGGACCGAGCAGCTCGGCTCCTACCTCGCCGAGTCGGACGCCGACAGGATCCTCTCCGATCTCGAAGAGTTCGGCCGGCGTAGGCCGTGGGCGGTCCTTGCCGGCGGCGTAGTAGCCGGCATAGCCGCGGCGCGCTTCCTCAAGGCGTCGAGCCAGAACCGCTACCAGGGCCGGATGCGCGCCGAAGCGCCGACCCGGGGGGTGCGGTCCTCGACCCCGCCGCCGCCGGCGGTCCCGCCCGAGGTCGGCGTCGCGCCGGGCGCCGAGGGGCAGGTGCGCGTCCCGGCCGACCCGGTGATGGGGCGATGAGGACCGGGAACGGGCAGGGCACGGAGTTGCGCGGGAACTCGACCGGAGAGCTGATCAAGCAGCTCTCCGAGCAGACCTCGACCCTGGTCCGCCAGGAGCTGGATCTCGCCAAGGCCGAGCTCGCCGAGAAGGGCAAGACGGCAGGGATCGGCGCTGGGATGCTGGGCGGTGCCGGCGTGGCCGGCATGCTCGCGCTCGGCGCGCTCAGCGCCATGCTCATCCTCCTGCTCGCTGAGGCGATGGACGCCTGGGTGGCGGCGTTGATCGTCACCGCGATCTGGGCAGGAGCCGCGGGTGTCCTCGCCCTCACCGGCAGGGACCGAGTCAGGGAGGGCATGCCTCCCGCACCCGAACAGACAGTCGAAAGCGTGAAGGAGGACGTGCAATGGGCCAAGACCCAGGCCAGATCAGGCAGGACATAGAGCAGACGAGAGTGGAAATGGGCGACACCGTCGGCGCGCTTGCGCACAAGACCGACGTCAAGTCGCGCGTGAAGGAGTCGTTCGCCGACAAGAAGGAGCGCCTGCGCGCGCAGATGACAAGTACGACGTCTCACATAAGCGACGCGACACCGGAAGGACAGCAGATGAAGGAGGGAGCACAGCAAGCCGTTGGCATCGCCCAGGAAAACCCGCTCGGCCTCGCCCTCGGAGGCGTGGCGACAGGGTTCCTCGTCGGCATGATGCTGCCGAGCACCCGCGTCGAGGACGAGCGCGTCGGGCCGATCGCCGACGAAGTCAAGGAGAAGGCGATGGAAACCGGCCAGGAGGCGCTCGAGCGCGGCAAGGACGTCGCCGGACAGGCCGTCGACACGGCCAAGGAAGCCGGCCGGGAACAGGCCGGCGAGATGAGGTCGAGCGTCCAGGAGAACGCCTCCGAAGTCGGCGAACAGGCGGATCAGCAGAGCCAGACACCCCCGCGGCCCTAGTTGGCCGAGGGCGACACGATCCACCGTGCCGCCCGGCGGATCGGAGCGGCGCTCGGCGAGAAGGAAGTCGCCGTCGCCGCTCCGAACCCGCGCGGGCGTGTCGCGGGGGTCGAGCGGCTCGACGGCCGCAGGCTCGTAGCGGCGGTGGCGCGGGGAAAGAACCTCCTGCTCGACTTCGACGACCTCGTACTCCACAGCCACCTGGGGATGAGCGGCTCGTGGCACGTCTACCGGCGCGGGGAGAGCTGGCGCAAGCCCGCCGGAGCCGCTTGGGTCGTGCTGAGGGGAGACGAAGCGGAAGCGGTGCAGTTCGGCGGTCCCAAACTGCGGGTCATCAGAGCCGAGACACTACGCCGGGACCCCGTTCTCGCCCGACTCGGACCGGACGTCCTCGATGAGGATTTCGACGCCGAAGTCGTCGCCCGTTCTCTCGGTGCCGTCCCCGATCGCACCCTCGGCGACGCCCTGCTCGACCAGACGCTGGTCGCCGGGATCGGCAACATCTTCAAGAGCGAGGCCTGCTTCGCGGCGCGGGTAGATCCCTGGCAGCCAGTCGGCGAGCTCTCCACCGAGCAGCTGCACCGCGTGCTCCAAGCGGCCCACGACCTGATGCGAGAGGCGGTCGAGCGTGGGCGTCAGCCGCGAGCCGTCTACCGCCGCGCCGGCCAGCCCTGCACCGCCTGCGGCAAACCGATCGCCGCCCGAGGTCAGGGCGACGCCAACCGCACCACCTACTGGTGCCAGAGGTGTCAGCCGGGGTCAAACAACTGACGCGGGTTGATACCTCGTGTTGCCGGGTATGGCACGGCAATGCCTTGGTGGATCGCCCGACGCGCTATGCCCGCCGCTTGGCGGCGAGTTCCGTGGAAGCTGGCTTGGCTCGTCGCGGTCTGGCTCGTCGAGAAGGGACGAGAGCGAGTCAAAGGCAACCTGACCAAGAAGGAACAGCAGGAACTGGTGCGCCTGGTCACGAAGTCGAAGGGACGCCCCAGCGCCCTTCCACAGCGCGACAGAACCCGGCTGAAGAACATCGCCGGCAAGGCAATCCGCGGCTGACCGGGGACAGATGATCGAGGCCGGCTCACCGCTGTTTCGGCGTTTGGGACGCTGGGTAGACAGGCTTCCGTGACGATCGCAGGAGCGATATTCCTGATTGCCGTAGGCGCGATCCTGCGCTACGCGACGAACCTCCACGTAGAGGGAGTCAGCGTCGACACGGTCGGCCTGATCCTGATGCTCGCCGGCGCCGCCGGCCTCATCCTCACCTTCGTCTACGAGTCGATGGTGGGGAACCGGGCTCGCCGCGCCGCGGCCCTTCCCGACGAGCGCGTCGCCGAAGAACGCCGCGAAGTCCGCGAGCCGCCCCGCTACTGAGCGCGGAGCGCGCCGAAGCGACCAGCAGCTCACGGCGCGCATCGATGGACGCGCGCGATTCCGCGTAGGTACTTCGGTGGCTCCTTAACATTTGCGGGACGGGTCCCGACAGCTGCTCAAAGCCACGCTTACGTGCAGGGATTTTGGCTCTGAGCCTGAGTCTCGACCACAAATCGAGCCTCGCCAAACTTTAAAAATCGGTGTGAATTTGGACAAATATTGGGTAATCTGGCTCGCTCGTGGGAGTTTCAGCCAGACAACTACCGAGGGGCAAGTTCGCTCTCTGGATCCTTTTGGGAGCGGTGCTCACGGCGCTTCTTGCAGCGACGCCGGTCAAGGGTCAGGTGCCCCAGGCAGCCGGTGCCGGTGCCGCACCCAGCGAGGTGGTCGAAGTCGCTCCGGAACCTGCCGCGGAAGCGCCCGAAGTCGCGCCCGTGGTCGAGGGGTCGGCGACAGCCGCTCCCTCGCCCGCTCCTGCTCCCACTCCTCCCCCATCTAGTCCTGCTTCCGATGCGGCCCGCGCCGTCTCCGACGTAACCGCCGGCGTGGCGGCCGTGACAGCCGATGCTGGGACCGTGGCAGCTTCGGAGGCCGGCGACCGACCAGCCTCTGGCCTCGTCGCCAGAGCCGGCGAGGAGACTTCCAGAACCCTCGAGAGCACTTCCGAGGCTGCGGCGGCAGCGCCGCTCCCCGAGAAGATCGCCAAGCCCGTCGCACAGGTAGCCAAAGGGGTGGACCGGTTGAGCGACGAGGCTCAGGCGCGGGCGATGGACCTCGTCGCCTCGGCCGAGAAAGCTGTACTTCCCGCGCTCCCAGGCCAAGCACCAGCGGGCCCCGCGGCACCGTCGGATCAGAGCCTCCCCCTCCATCAGCATCAGGCGCCGGTCGGCAAGAGCCTGCTGGCCGGCGCCTGGGTGGGACTCCTTCCCGAGGCGGAGAAGAGCGTGCCGGCGACCCGCACGGCCGACACAGCTGCGATCGACCTCCTCAGCGTCGAGAGCCCGAACGGCTCGATCGATCTCGCGGGTGCCCAACCCTTGACGATCCTCGCCACCGCCGTGGGTTCGGTTCCACACTTCAATAGCCCTGCGTCTCCCAGCGGTCCAGTACCGCTGGGGTCGACGACCGGCCTGACCACATCAGGCTCAGGGGCTTCGTTCTTCGTCCCCATCGCCGCGCTGCTCGCGTTGCTCGCGCTGGCATCGCCGGCGATACTCCGCAGGCTCAGGGAGCTGCCGGACTTCCCGGCGCCAACTCCCTTCGTCTGCGCGCTCGAGCGCCCTGGCTAGGTCCTCTCGGACCCCAACCAGGGCTGCGCCGGGAGCCCTCTCACTCCCCGGCGAAACGCAACTCGAGCACGAAAGGAATTACCAATGAGAAGTTCCATGGCTGCAATCGCGGTCGTGGTCGCCATGGCTATCGGATCGGCGCCTGCCGCCGCTTCCGTGCCGCTGCCGGTGCCCTCTTCCGGGCAGACCAACAGCAGCAGCGTGACCCAGGGCGACCCGAGCGCGACAGGCGGCGAAGCCAACGCAACCGGCGGTGAAGGCGGCGACGCCAATACCGGCAATACGCAGATCGGCAACGGCAACGCGGTTGCCGTCTCGGTCGGCGGCGACGCCGACGCCGAGGGTGGAGACACCGAGGCGACCAGCGGCGACGCAACCGGAGGTGACGGTGGCGACGCCGACGCCGATGGCGGCGACGCCGAGGCCGAGAACGACGCGGTGGTCAAGCAGACCAACGAGTCGGGCAGTGACAGCGACTCTCACAAGGGTTGCTGCGAGAGCCACTCGACGGACGGTTCCGGCTCGCAGAGCAACGAGTCGAGCGTCCATCAAGGCAGTCCCGAAGCGACTGGTGGAGACGCCAACGCCACGGGCGGTAAGGGCGGCGACGCCAATACCGGCAACACCCAAATAGGCAACGGCAATGCCTACGCCAAGTCCGAGCCCCAGGAGCAGAAGGAGAGCAACTCCTGCGGCTGCGGTCATAAGGGCGGAAGCCACAGCAACGACGCAGACGCCAAGGGTGGAGACACCGAGGCGAGGAGCGGCGATGCACGCGGCGGTGACGGCGGAGACGCCGATGCCGACGGCGGCGACGCCGAGGCCGAGAACGACGCGGAGGTCGAGCAGACCAACGAGTCGGGCGGCGGTCACTCCTCGTACGAGAAGTGCGGCTGCGAGAGTCACTCGACGGACAGCTCGAGCTCCTCACAGAGCAACAGCTCGAAAATCGAGCAGGGCGACCCGAGCGCGTACGGCGGCGACGCCAACGCCACGGGCGGTAAGGGCGGAGACGCCAACACCGGCAACACGCAGATCGGGAACGGCAACGCCGTTGCCATCTCGGTAGGCGGCGATGCCGACGCCGAGGGTGGAGACACCGAGGCGAGAAGCGGCGACGCAACCGGAGGTGACGGCGGAGACGCCGATGCCGACGGCGGCGACGCCGAGGCCGAGAACGACGCCGAGGTCGAGCAGACCAACGAGTCGTCGGGCCATGGCTCCGGCAATTCCTCTCACGGGGATTGCGGGTGCCAGAAAGCTCCCTGGGAGATGAACGGCTCGAGCTCTGGGTCCCAGAGCAACGAGTCGAGCGTCCACCAGGGCAGCCCGGAAGCGACCGGCGGCGAAGCCAACGCCACCGGCGGTGACGGCGGAGACGCCAACACCGGCAACACGCAGAAGCACAACGGCAACGCCGAGGCCAAGTCGGAGCCGCGCGAGCAGCAGCCCAACGGACAGACCAAGTCCAAGTCCTGCGGCTGCGATCGCGGCAAGGGCGGAAGCCACAACGATGCCGACGCCGAGGGTGGAGACACCAAGGCCCGCAGTGGCGACGCGCGCGGCGGTGATGGCGGAGACGCCGATGCCGACGGCGGCGACGCCGAGGCCGAGAACGACGCGGTGGTCAAGCAGACCAACGAGTCGTCAGGCAAGAAGTCCCGCGGTTCCAAGCACGGGGATTGCGGCTGCAAGAGTCACTCGACAGACGGCTCGGGCTCGCCACAGAGCAACAAGTCGGACGTCAAACAGGGTGACCCCACGGCGACCGGCGGCGAAGCCAACGCCACCGGCGGTAAGGGCGGAGACGCCAATACCGGCAACACCCAGGAGCACAACGGCAACGCCAAGGCCGAGTCAAAGCCCCAGGAGGAGAACGTGCCACTCGAGCACAAGTCCTCCTGCGGTTGCGACTACGGCAATAGCGGAAGCCACGACGCGAACGCCGAGGGTGGAGACACCGAGGCGACCAGCGGCGATGCGACCGGAGGCGACGGCGGAGACGCCGATGCCGACGGTGGCGACGCCGAGGCAGAGAACGAGGTGAAGGTGGTTCAGCTCAACTCGAGTGGATCGCGAGGCTCGTCCTGGTAGCCGACTAGACGAGACACCTCGAAGGGACAGGCCCCGGCGACGCTTCGGCTCGCCGGGGCTGTCCCCTGCCTTGCCTCGAGCCTTTCGCCTGTGGAAACGGGGCCGCTTCAGGCAGGTGTCAGCCGGGCGAAGTAAGCGAACCAGTTGCCGGAGTGGGACTCGTAGGCGAGGCCGGCCGCGGCGGCCTGGTGCTGGAGGCTGGCGCGAGTGGTGAAGTGGGGATCGCCGAAGAGCTCGCCGACCACGAGACGGCCGGTCGGCTGGAGGACGCGGCGGATCTCGCGCAGGGCGGCGCCGGGATCCGGAATCTCGCCGAGCACTGCGGTGAGGATGACGGCGTCCATCGAGCCGTCCTCGTAGGGGAGGTCGGTCGCGTCGCCCTGGGTCGCGACGACGTTGGCGAGGTCACGTTTGGCCGCACGACCCATCGTGTGCTCGAGGAACTCCTGCTGCAGGTCGAAGATCTCGACCTTGCCCTCGGGCCCCACCCACCGCGCCATGTCGAGCGTGTAGTAGCCGGTGCCCGGGCCGATCTCCAGCAGCCGCTCGCCCGGCTCGGGACGCAGGACCGAGCGCAGCCGCTCGGGCGTGACGACCGGGTGCGGCGCTTCGACCCAGAAGCGCTGGCCATAGGGACAGGCCGAAGGGTTCTTGCGCCACCACAGCGCCGCTCCCAGCGTTGCTGCCGCGCCGACGCCGAGCAGCGTCCGCGCCCGCATCAGGCCGGGCGGTTGAGGCCGAAGCCGACCTGGTGCTCGCCCGAGTCGATGCGCAGGAAGGAGACCTTGCCGAGGTAGACGGCGAGCACGCCGTCCTCGGTCTTGACGTCGTGCCAGCCACCCTTCTCCACCTGCTTGCGCAGGTCCTTCAGCTCGTCGTCGGTGAGCCGCACGGAGACGACCTGGCCGCCCTCGAAGCCGATCTCTACACGTTGCGCTTCTGCCATCAGTGCCCACCTCCAGCGGGTTCGACGATCTCGGTCAGCACTCCGCCGGTCGAGCGCGGGTGCAGGAATGCGACGCGGCTATCGCGGATGCCGGTCCGCGCCTCGCTGTCGATCAACTCGATCCCGGCCGCGGCCAGGCGCTCCAGCGTCGCGTCGATGTCGTCGACGGCGTAAGCGACGTGGTGCAGGCCAGGGCCCTTGCGGGCGAGGAACTTGCCGACCGCGGTGTCCGGCCCCAGCGGCCGCAGCAGCTCGACGTGGCCGTCGCCGACGTCGAGCAGGACCGCCTCGACACCCTGCGACTCGACCGTCTCGCGATGCGCCAGCTCCATCTCGAAGCTCTTCGCATAGAGCTCGATCCCCGCGTCGATGTCCTCGACGGCGACGCCGATGTGGTCGATCCTGCTGAACACGGGCGGCAGTCTACGTGGCCGGCGGCGGCTCATCCCCGGCGCCGCCTGCCTGCTCGACGCGGAGGATCTCGGCCAGCGCCGCGACGCCGACCTCGAGCTGCTCCGGCGTCGGCTCCTTGGTCGCCAGGCGGCGCTGGATCTCACGGCCCGGCGTGTGGAACGCCTCCGCGAGGGGGGCGCCGTGATGCCGGTCGCTCCAGGCGAACATCTCGACCGCAATCGAGGCGCCGCCCAGCCCGACCGCGGCGCGGGCCAGCGGACCCGGCCGCTCGACCAGCCGCTCGAGCAGGACCGTGCCGCCCACCGAGAGCAGCATCATCGGGGTGACCAGGTTGGAGCCGCAGCGGTCGTGCTCCTTGGGCACGCCGGCCGGGTCCTCAATCCCCTGCTCGTAGGCGGCGATCGCCTTGTGCTCGACGCCGTGGTAGGCGGCGAGGTCGCGGTCGAGCAGCGCCACCACTGCCGGCAAGGCGCCGACCACCTGGATGACGCTCTCGCGCAGCGCCGAGCTGCCGACCCGCTTGCGCAGCGCCGCGGTCGCCGCCAGCGTCGCCCCGATCGCGGCGAGCACGCGCCAGTCCTCGAACGGGAGCCGGGCGGCGCGCAGCCGGCGCCGGGTCAGCGGCAGCACCGCCAGCGCCTCGGCCAGGCGCAGCGGCCCGCGCAGGCCTGGGAGTTTCGCCGCCAGGCCAGGGGCCAGCTCGGGCTTGCGCTCCGAGGCGACCTGGATCTTCCCGTCGGCGTCGCGCACCGCGGCGGCCCAGTGGGTCGGGCCGTGGATTAGCAACCCGTTGCGCAGCGCCATGCCGCCGAGTCGCAAAGGCTCCGAGCTCATGGCTCCAAGATAGACGGCCCGCTATCTATGCCACCGCCGCCTGCACGCCAAGGGCCAAGCCGGCGACGACGAGGATTGCCGCGATTGCCCTGAGCAGAGCGTCATCGTCGAGGCGCCCGGTGAGGTGAGCGCCCAGATATGCGCCCGGGACCGCGCCGGCGCAACCCGCGGCGAGCAGCGCCCACTCGACCCCTCCCGCGAGGTGGCCGATCAGGCCGCCGATTCCGACGACGACGCCGGTCGCGGCGTTCGTGCCGACCGCCGCCTTCGGCGCAGTGCCGAGCCACTTGACCATCGCCGGCAGCCGCAGAGTGCCGAGAATGAGGCCAACCAGGCCGCCGAGCACGCCGATCGCGAAGGCGATCGCCATCGCGACAGCGGCGCCTCCAGACGGTGGTGCTGCGGCAGCGGGCTGTCGTCGTCGTCGCGCGATCTCGAACGCCCCATAGAGAACGACGATCGCGATCGTCGCCAGCAGCAGCCGCTGGGGCAACTCGCCCGAGACCAGTCCGCCGACGATGCCGCCGACCAGCGAGGGCGGCGCCATCAGCCAGAACAGGCGCCAGTCGATCCGGCCGCCGCGCCAGTGGGCGATCGAGGCCGTAAAGGCGGAGGCGGCGCTGATCGCCACATTGGCGCCCGCCCCGGCTGCCGCAGAGGAGGAGAACTGGAGGACGACAGGCAGTCGCAGGTTGCCCAGGACAAGCCCGGCAATACCTCCCGCGACCGCGACCGCGAACGACCAGACCGCGACGCAGATCAGCTCCAGCGGCTCCATCGGGCCGCGAGCGTATCCCGGCTCCTCGAACGAGCTGTTAAGGCCTCGATGCCCGACGGCCGCGCGAAATCGGCGCGGTCGTCGGTTCCCCCTGGGCTTCCCTTGTTAGGCCCGGCCGGAGGCCCCCAGTCCAGGCCTCCGGCCGGTGTGTCGGCTCTCCCTGGCTCTAACTTGGAAAGCCAACTTTGAAACACCGATCGGTATTGGAAGTTGCGCCTGCACTAACCCCTGCCGAAGCGCTTGCGCAGCTGCTCCAGGCGCCTGCCCAGCTCCGCCTCGAAGCCACGATCGGTGGGGGAGTAGAAGCGCTGGTCGCCGAGTCCGTCGGGCAGCAGCCGCTGGTCGCTGACGCCTCCCGGCTCGTCGTGGGCGTAGCGGTAGCCCTCCCCCCGGCCGAGCTTCTTCGCGCCGGGGTAGTGAGCGTCGCGGAGGTGGTCGGGCGGCGTCTGGGCGCCGTTCTCGCGCACCTCGGCCCGGGCCGCCGAGAGCGCCTTGTAGGAGGCGTTGGACTTCGGCGCCAGGGCGAGGTAGACGGCGGCCTGGGCGAGGTTGAGCGCGCACTCGGGCAGGCCGACGCGGTCGACGGCGCGAGCGGCGGCATCGGCGACCAGCAGCGCCTTCGGGTCGGCGTTGCCGACGTCCTCGGAGGCGAGGATGACCATGCGGCGGGCGATGAAGCGCGGGTCCTCCCCTCCCTCCAGCATCACCGCCAGGTAGTAGAGCGAGGCGTCGACGTCGGAGCCGCGGGTCGCCTTGATCCAGGCCGAGATGAAGTCGTAGTGGCGATCGCCCTGGCGGTCGTAGTCCAACGCCTTGCGCTGCAGCGCGTCCTCGATCGCGGCGACGTCGACCGGTTCGCCGTGCGAGCGCTCCGCGGCGCGCTCCAGCGCCGAGAGCGCCACCCGGGCGTCGCCGCCGCTGCGGTGCGCCAGCATCTCCAGCGCCGCGTCCTCGACTGGCGGCGGGTCGGCGAGGCCGCGCTCGGGGTCGGCGAGCGCCCGGCGCAGCAGCTCCTCGACCTGCTCCGGCTCGAGCGGCCGCAGCTCGTAGACCTGGCAACGCGAGAGCAGGGCCGAGTTGACCTCGAAGTAGGGGTTCTCGGTGGTCGCCCCGATCAGCGTCAGCAGCCCCTCCTCGACCGCCGGCAGCAGGGCGTCCTGCTGGGCCTTGTTGAAGCGGTGGATCTCGTCGAGGAAGAGCACCGTCGGCCGCCCAGCCGATCGCCGCCGCTCCCGAGCCCGCTCGATCACCGCCCGGATCTCGGCTTTGCCCGCGTTGACCGCCGACTCCTCCTCGAACGCCCCCTCGGCCCCGGCAGCCGCGATCCGCGCCAACGTAGTCTTCCCCGACCCCGGCGGCCCGTACAAGATCGCGCTATGCGGATGCCCCTCCTCAATCGCCGTCCTGAGCGCCGACCCGGCCCCGAGCACATGCTCTTGCCCCACCAGCTCATCGAGCGAACGGGGACGCATCCGCACAGCCAGCGGCGCATCGCTAGCTGGAACGTCAGCGGGGGGAGCCTGCTCGGTTTCGAATAGCCGGTCGTCCACTGCCGCTGAGTATGAGGCCAACGGGGGAAGTCTCGAGGTGCCTCGCGAAGCGGCCCCCGGCAAGGTGATTCCCAGCCGCGAAGCGGCACCAAATTGGTGAGCGGAGCGCCAGCGAAGCGAACACAGGCCCCCTCGAGACTTCCCCCGTTGGCCTCAACCCACCTACAATCGATCGCTATGGAGAGCGCCACGCAGTCACCCCCTGCCCAGTCCACCCTCGAGAGCTTCAACCCCGCCACCGGCGAGCTGGTCGGCTCGGTCGCGACGATCACCCCGGACCAGGTCCAGTCCGTCGTCGACGACGTCGCCCGCATCCAGCCGGCCTGGGGCGAGCTGAGCCTGGCCGACCGCGGCCGCTACATGCGCCGTGCCGCCGACGTCCTGCTCGACGAGATCGACGAGATCGCCGACCTGCTGGTCAACGAGCAGGGCAAGCCGCGGGCCGAGGCCTACACGATGGAGCTGCTGCCGACCGTCGACGCCCTGCACTGGTGCGCCAAGGCCGGCGCCAAGATCCTCGCCGACGAGAAGGTGCGGATGTCGCAGGCCTTCCTGATGACCAAGAAAGGCCGCTTCTCCTACGAGCCGATCGGCGTGGTGGGCGTGATCGCGCCCTGGAACTACCCCTGGTCGATCCCCTTCGGCGAGGTAGCGATCGCGCTGATGGCCGGCAACGGCGTGGTGCTGAAGCCGGCCAGCCTGACGCCGCTGCTGGGCGAGGCGATCCGCCGCGTCTTCGAGAAGGGCGGCCTGCCCGAGGGCCTGGTCCGCGTCGTCCACGGTGGTGGTGCGGTCGGCGACGCGCTGGCCCGCTCCAGCGTCGGCAAGGTCTTCTTCACCGGCTCGGTCGAGGTCGGCCGCAAGGTCGGCGCCGTCTGCGCCGAAGGGCTCAAGGGCTCGGTGCTCGAGCTGGGAGGCAAGGACCCGATGATCGTCTGCGCCGACGCCGACCTGGACAACGCGATCTCCGGCGCCGTCTGGGGAGGCTTCGCCAATGCCGGCCAGACCTGCTCGGGGATCGAGCGCGTCTACGTCGAGCGGGCGGTCGCCGACCGCTTCGTCGAGGGCGTCGCCCGCGAGACGCAGAAGCTGCGGCTCGGCGACCCGCGCGAGTGGGAGACCGAGATCGGCCCGATGACTTCCGAGGGCCAGTACGAGATCGTCGTCGACCTGATCGAGGACGCGGTCGCCTCCGGCGCGACCAAGCTCTGCGGCGGCCCGACCGAGGTGAGCGGCTTCAGCGGCAAGTACGTCGCGCCGACCGTGCTGACCGGCGTCACCCACGAGATGCGGATCATGCGCGAGGAGATCTTCGGCCCGGTGCTGCCGATCGTCGTCGTCGACTCCGAGCAGGAGGCGATCGAGCTCGCCAACGACTCGCAGTTCGGCCTCGGCGCCTCGGTCTGGACCAAGGACCGCCAGCGCGGCGAGCGGATCGCCCGCCGGATCGAGTCGGGGATGGTCTGGGTCAACGACCACTCCTTCAGCCACGGCGCCTGTCAGTGCGCCTGGGGCGGCGTCAAGGACTCAGGAGTCGGCCGCTCTCACTCCAAGTTCGGCTTCTACGAGTGCGTCAACATCAAGATGAACGCCTGGGAGCCGGGGCTGACCCGCGACTTCTGGTGGCATCCCTACGACCGCACGCTGGGCGAAGCGGTGCGCGCCTCGGCGAAGCTGCTCTACGGCAAGGGCGCGACGCGGACGCAGGCGCTGAAGGAAGGTGCCGGCCCGCTGCTCGAGGTCGGCCGCCGCACCCTGCGCAAGCGCCGCAGCTAGGCGCCCCGAACCTGGCGTGGGTCAGGAGGCGACTGGCTCGGCGAGCTCGTAGAGCCCCTCGGCCTCGAGCTCACGCAGCTGGTCGTAGTCGGCTTTCAGCCGCTCGCGATCGGGATCGACCAGGTAGATCATCCCCGGGCAGGAGAAGAGGTCGATCGTGCGCTTCAGCTCGTCGCCGGGGCCGAGCATCGCGATCGAGCCGGCGAAGGTGGGGAGCGCCTCGATCCGGCGCAGGCCGTCGGCGCCGACGATCCGCCCTTCGTGCTGGGAGATCAACATCACGCAGTAGTTGGCGGCCTTCAGCTCGTAGGGCTTGCCGGCGTGGCGGGCAACCGAGCCGGGGTCGACGTAGGCCTCGGCGGTGATCGCGGCGTGGCTCGGCGTGCAGCGGTCGATCACGTCGTCGCGGGTCGAGCCGTGCGGGCGCGCGCCCGACTCGACCAGGACCGGCCCGGTGTCGGTCAGCATCACCTCGGTGTGGGCGGGGCCGAAGCGGATCCCGAGCGCATCGAGGGCGTCTTCCACGTAATCGACCACCGCGTCCTGCTGCTCGCCGTGACGCGGGTGCAGCTCCTCGTAGTCGTAGACGAGGTTGCCGGCGATGCGGCGCTTGTTGTCCTGCCAGACCTCGGAGACGCGGTGCCGCCCCTCCCAGCTGACCGAGTTGACGAAGAACTGGGTGCCGCGCAGCATCTCCTGCACGAGCAGCTCCTCGTTGGCGCCCTGCAAAGCGTTGGGCCGGCCGAGGATCGCGGCGAAGGCGGCTTCGACCGCGGGGGGGTCCTCGCAGAGGGTGACCCCATCGGTGCCGGCGCTGTCGAGCGGCTTGACCACGACCGGCCACTCGTCGCGCTCGCGCGCCCAGGCGGCTGCCTCGGCGGGGTCGCCGGTCTTCAGCTCCTCCACGGCGCGCAGCCCGGCGGCGCGCAGCGCTTCGGCCATCGCGTGCTTGTCGCGGCGCGCCCTGCTGCCGACGCTGCCGTTGGAAGGGAGGCCGAGGCGCTCGCTGAGCGCGTCGGAGAGCAACACCCCCGGCTCGGAGCCGACGACGACGAAGTCGGGGTCGTGGGCGGCGACCCGCGCCGCGGTCGCCTCGAGGTCGCCCTCGTGGACGACGTTCTCGACGAAGTGCTCCGGGCGAAAGGAGGCCAGGTAGAAGCCGGGCATGCCCGGGTCGCTCTGCACGTGGACGGCGGAGATGCCGGCCTCGGCGAAGCGCGGCGCCAGTTTGGCGCCTGTCGAGTAGGCGTCGACGACGACGCCCGTGCGCCCGTCGCTCATGCCGTCGCCACCAGGACCTGCCGGTCCTCGGGCCGCTTCGGCCCGCCGGCGAAGTCGCCGTAGCGCTCGACGTCGCGGAAGCCCGCTTCCTCCACCATCCGCTCCAGGGCCTCCGCCTCGTACATGCGGATGCGCGAGTCGACGATCTCGCCGTCGAGCTCGTAGCGGACGTGCAGCATCCCGGTCGAGAAATTGACGTCGAGCGTCTCCTTGACGCCGTTGGTCTCGCGCACGACGACGCCCTCGTCGGTTTTGAGCCGGTAGCGCGAGCGCTCCAGGTCGGAGAGCTGCATCAGCAGGCGCCCGCCCGGCTTCAGGTCACGGTGGAAGGCGCGCAGCATCGCCATGTCCTCGGCCTCGGTGGCGCCGTAGCCGAAGCTCGAGTAGACGCTGACCAGGGCGTCGAAAGGCGCGACGCCCTCGGGCAACGGCTCCAGCAGGTCGGCGACGAGATAGGTCGGGCCGGGGCAGCGCTTTTCGGCCTCGGCGATCGCGGTCGGCGCGATGTCGACCCCGACCGCCTCGCAGCCATGCTTTATCAGCGCCGCGGCAAAGCGACCGAAGCCGCAGCCTGCGTCGAGCACCTTCGCGCCCGGCTCGAGGCCGAGCAGCTCGACCGTCTGGGCGGCGTCCTCGGCGGTCGTGTCGTAGCTGCCAAGCCGCGCCGCGACCCGCATGAATGCAGGGCCGTAGTTGTCGGTCTCGTTGAGATGGGCGGATTCGGCGCTCACGAATTTCAAAGCGTAGCCGGACGCCGATATGGCAGGGTGCCGGGGATCGAACCCAGCGAGCTCGCCATCTCCGTCACCGATCTGCGCCGGGACTATGGGGAACGGCGCGCCCTCGACGGCGTCGACTTCGCGCTCGCCGGCGGCGAGACGCTGCTCGTCCTCGGCCCCAACGGGGCCGGCAAGACGACGCTGCTGCGAGTCCTCGCCACCCTGCTGCGCCCGAGCGGCGGCCAGGCGCGGGTCCTCGGCTGCGAGCTGCCGCGCGAAGCCTGGCGGCTGCGCGGCCGGGTCGGCTACCTCGGTCACGAGCCGCTCCTCTACCGCGACCTGAGCGGGCGCGAGAACCTGCGCTTCCACGCCGACCTGCACGGGATCGAGCGGGGCGAGGCGGAGCGCCGGATCGGCGAGCTGCTCGCCGACGCCGGCATGGAGAACCGGGCCGAGAGCCGGGTCGGCGAGCTCTCGGCCGGGATGCGCCAGCGCCTGGCGATCTGCCGTTGCGTCCTGCACGAGCCGGCGCTGCTGCTGCTCGACGAGCCCGACTCCCACCTCGACGCCGAAGGCCGCGAGCTGGCCCGGGCGCTGATCGGCGCCGACGAGAGCCGCATCCGGGTAATCGTCAGCCACGACCCGGAGCGCTTCGCGCCCGAGGCGCAGCAGATCCTCCGCCTCGAGTCGGGCGGCAAGGTGGTCGCGGCATGACGCCATCGCGAAGGGCCTTCGCCACGATCCTCGCCAAGGACCTGCGCAGCGAGCTGCGCACCCTGCAGTCGCTGCCGGCGATGGCGCTCTTCGCCGTCACCACCTTCGTCATCTTCCGCTTCGGGCTCGACCGCACCAGCCTCTCAGGCGACCTCGCGGCCGGGGTGCTCTGGGCGACCCTGCTCTTCGCCGCGATCCTCGGCATCAACCGCCTCTTCGTCGCCGAGCGCGAGGAGGGCGGCTTCGACGCGATCCGCCTCGCCCCGATCGACCGCACCGCGCTCTTCGCCGCCAAGGCCGCGGCGCTCTTCACGTATCTGCTGGCGCTGGAGCTGTTCGTCGTCCCGGTCTTCGCCCTCTTCTTCCTCGACTCGGCGGCCGGGCTGGGGCCGCTCGTCGCGGTCCTGCTGCTCGCCGACCTCGGCCTCGCCGCCACCGGCACGCTGATCTCCTCGATGGCGGTCCACTCCCGCGCCCGCGACCTGCTGGGCCCGCTCGTGCTGCTGCCGCTCTCGGTACCGCTGACGATCGCCGCGGCCGGGGCCAGCGAGCCCCTGCTCGCTTTGGGCGGTCCCGGTTACGAGGGCTTCGGCGGCTGGCTGGCGGTGCTGGCGCTATACGATCTGGTCTTCCTCCTGGTCGGGTACGCCGTATTCGACTTCCTGCTGGAGGACTGAGGCGCCCTGCTCCCAAGGCGGCGCAAACCATGTACGGCACAGGACTGAGACCCCTCTCGATCGCGACCGTGGTGCTGATCGCCGCGGCGCTCTCGCTCACCTTCTTCTACGCGCCGCTCGACGCCGACCAGGGCTTCGTGCAGAAGATCTTCTACCTGCACGTGCCGCTGGCGATCGTCGCCCTGCTCGGCTTCGTCGCCGGCGGGGCCTTCGCGATCGCCCACCTGCGCAGCGGCGACCGGCGCTGGGACGCCTGGTCCTACGTCGCGATCCACATGTCGGTGATCTTCGGCGTCGCCGTGCTCCTCACCGGCGCGATCTGGGCCAAGGCCTCCTGGGGCCACTGGTGGGTCTGGGACGAGCCGACCCTGGTCAGCTTCCTGATCGTCTTCCTCCTCTACGCCACCTACTACCCGTTCCGCTACGCGATCGAGGACCCCGAGCGGCAGGCTCGCTACGCCTCCGTCTTCGCGATCGCCGCCGGCGCCTTCGTGCCGCTCAACTTCATGGCGGTGCGGATGGCCGAGAGCCTCGTCCACCCGCGCACCTTCGCCACCGCCGAAGGCGGCCTGCCGGGGTCGATGATGTTCACCTTCCTCGTCTCGCTGGCGGCGATGGCGCTGCTCTGGGTCACCCTGGTCAAGCTCGAGCTGACCGCGAAGAGCGCCTCGGGCCAGCTGAAGCGCCTGCGCCGGGCGCTTGACGCCCCGGCGCCGGGCGGCGGCAGCCGCGTCGCTCCGGAGGTCTCTTAGTGGACTTCCTGCCGCTGGCCGCACCCGCCCTGCCGCTCGACGAGGCCGGCAAGTACGTCGCCGGCGCCTACCTCGTCTTCATGGTCCTGCTCGTCGTCTACGTCGCGATCATGGCGGCAAAACTGCAGCGGATCGAGCGTGAGCTGCGTGAGCTGGCGACCTTCGCCGAGGCCCGAAATGCCGCTGAGCAAGTCGCCCCCGGACGCGGGGAACAAGTCGCTGCCTCCTCCGCTTCGCGTCCGGGGGCAGCGAGAGGAGGCGGCGCCTGATGTCTGAGCTCCTCGCCCTCGGCGTCTCCCACAAGACCGCCCCGCTCGACCTGCGCGAGCGCCTCTCGCTGACCGAGGGCCGCGCGGTCGGCGCCCTGCAGGAGCTGACCGCCTCGCCGGGCATCCACGAGGCGGCGGCGATCTCGACCTGCAACCGCACCGAGCTCTACCTCGTCGTCTCCGACCCGGTCGAAGCCGAGTCGACCGCGCTCGGCGTGCTCACCCGCCAGGCGGAGATCAGGCCCACCGAGCTGCTCGGCCACCTCTACTCGCTGCGCGCCGGCGAGGCCGCCCGCCACCTCTTCCAGGTCACCTCCGGGCTCGACTCGATGATCGTCGGTGAGGCCGAGATCCAGGGTCAGGTCAAGCGCGCCTACGAGCTGGCGCTGGTCGAGGGCGGCACCGGGCCGATCCTCAACCGCCTCTTCCGTGGCGCCCTCGCCGCTGGCGGACGGGTTCGCGAGGAGACCTCGATCGGCGAGAAGGGAGTCTCGATCCCCTCGGTCGCGGTCGAGCTGGCACGGCGCACGCTCGGCGACCTGAGCGAGCGTCGGGTGCTGGTGGTCGGCGCCGGCGAGACCGCCGAGCTGGTCGCGCGGGCGCTGGTCGCTCGCGGCGTCGCCACGGTCTTCGTCGCCAACCGCCATTACGACCGCGCGATCGGACTCGCCCAGAACTTCGGCGGCGAGGCGGTGCGCTTCGAGGAGCTGCCCGAGCAGCTCGAGGCCGCCGACATCGTCGTCTCCGCCACCAACTCGCCCCACCACATCGTCGAGCGCGACGAGCTCGAGCAGGTGATGAGCGCCCGCGAGGGACGACCGCTGCTGCTGGTCGACATCGCCGTGCCCCGCGACATCGAGCCGGCCTGCCGCGAGATCGCCGGAGTCAGCCTGCACGACATCGACGACGTGCAGCAGATCGTCGAGCGCAACGCGAGCGGGCGCGAGGCCGAGGCGCAGCGGGCGGAGCCGATCCTCGCCGCCGAGCAGGACCGCTTCGAGCGCTGGCTCGCCTCGCTGGAGGTGGTGCCGACGATCGCCTCGCTGCGCGAGCGCGGCGACGAGGTCGTGCGCCGCGTGCTCGCCGAGAACGAAGGGCGCTGGGAGAGCCTCGGCGAGGCGGATGGGGAACGACTGGAGACGATGGCGAAGGCGATCGTCTCCCGCCTCCTGCACGAGCCAACCCTGCGGATGAAGCGCTCGGCCGGCAGCGACGAGGCCTACGCGTATGTGAGCGCGTTGCGCGAGCTGTTTGGGCTTGACGCTGAGACGGAGCCGGAGGGCGAGACGGGCGCCAAAGTGACAGAGCTGCGTCGCAAAGGCCGCGAGTCGGCCTGAGGGCCACCCGGTCTTCGATGATTCGAATTGCCACCCGCGGCAGTGCGCTTGCGATAGCTCAGGCTAGGCAGGTCGCGGAGATGCTCGGGGGGGCTGAGCTGGTCGAGGTGTCTTCGGATGGGGAACTCGGGGACAAGGCGCGGTTCGTGCGGGGGGTCGAGCAGGCGCTGCTGGCCGGTGAGGCGGATATCGGCGTGCACTCGGCCAAGGACCTGCCGGCTGAGATGACGGCGGGGCTGGCGATCGCGGCGGTGCCGCCGCGATCGGATGCAGCCGATGCCTGGATCGGCGTCGGTGGCTCGCTCGACGAGGTGCCCGAGGGCGCGCGGGTCGGTACCGCCAGCCTGCGCCGCCGCGCCCAGTTGCTGGCCGCCCGGCCCGACCTGCGCGTCGGGGAGCTTCACGGCAACGTCGACACCAGGCTGCGCAAGCTCGCCAAGGGTGAGCTCGACGCGATCGTCCTCGCAGTTGCGGGCCTGCGCCGCCTGGGACGCGAGGACGAGGCGTCGTTCGCGATCCCGGCCGAGACGATGACCCCAGCCGCCGGGCAGGGAGCCCTCGTCCTCCAGGCCCGCGCCGGGGACGACGCGGCTGCTGGAGCGGCGGCGATCGGCGACGCGACGGCGCTGCGTGAGCTGAGCGCCGAGCGCGCCGCGGTCGCCCTGCTCGAGGCCGACTGCACGTCGCCGATCGGGGTGCTGGCGAGCGCCGCCGGCGAGCGCATGTCGATTGAGGCCTTCGTCGGCCTCCCCGACGGCAGCGAGTGGGTCCGCGACCGCATCGAGGGCGACGCGTCGGAGCCCGAGGGCCTCGGCCGCCTGCTCGCAGAGCGCCTGCAGAGCGCCGGCGGCCGCGACATCCTCGACCGGGCAGGAGCAATGACGTGAGCGCATCGGAGATTTACCCACCCATAGTGGGGTCAAAGTCCGCTGCGCGGCCGGGAGTGTGTCGATGAGCGCACGAAAGGGAGTCGTGTACCTGGTCGGTGCCGGGCCGGGCGACCCCGGGCTGATGACAGCGCGGGCGCTGGAGCTGATCGCTTCGGCCGACGCGATCTTCCACGACCGCCTGATCCCACCGGGCGCGCTCGACGGCGCCCGCTCCGATGCCGAGCTGGCCTACGTCGGCAAGGCGCCCGGCGCTCCTTCCGTCCCCCAGGACGAGATCGGCGAGCGGCTGGTCGCGGCGGCGCAGGCTGGCAAGAGCGTCGTCCGCCTCAAGGGCGGCGACCCGTTCGTCTTCGGCCGCGGCGGCGAGGAGGGTGAAGCGCTGCGCGACGCCGGGGTCGAGTTCGAGGTAGTGCCCGGGGTCACGGCCGGCGTCGCCGCGAGCGCCTACGCCGGCATCCCCGTCACCCACCGCGACGACGCCTCCGCGGTCGCCTTCGTCACCGGCCACGAGGATCCCGAGAAGAGCGAGACCGCGCTCGAGTGGGATGCCCTCGCCCGCTTCCCCGGCACGCTCGTCTTCTACATGGGGGTCAAGCGGCTCGGCGAGAACGCAGAGACGCTGATCGCGGCGGGGCGAGACCCGGCCGAGCCGGCGGCCGCGGTCGAGCGGGGGACGATGGACGGGCAGCGCACGGTCGTCGCCACCCTCGCCACCCTGGCCGAGGCGGTCGAACGCGAAGGCGTCGGCGCTCCGGCCCTGATCGTCGTCGGTCCGGTCGTGCAGCGCCGTGAGGCTCTCGCCTGGCTCGAGCGGCGTCCCCTGCACGGCCGCCGCGTCGTCGTCACCCGCGCCCGCGCCCAGACCAGCGGCCTCGCCGCGACGCTGCGCGCACTCGGTGCCGAGGTCATCGAGCTGCCCGCGATCCGGATCGAGCCGCGGCTCGGGAGCGAGGAGGTGCGGGGCGCGATCGACTCGATCGAGGACTACGCGCTGATCTGCCTGACCAGCCCCAACGGCGCCCAGCTCCTATTCGAGGCGCTGGCGGCCACCGGCAAGGATGCCCGCGCCCTCGCCGGCGCGACGGTCGCCGCGATCGGCCCAGGCACGGCGCGCGCCCTCGCCGAGCATGGCATCGCCGCCGACGTCGTTCCCGAGCGCTTCGTCGCCGAGGCGCTGGTCGAGGCGCTTGCGGACGTCGAGGTCGCCGGCAGCCGGATCCTGGTCGCTCGCGCCGCCGAGGCCCGCGACGTCCTGCCGGAGGCGCTGCGCGAGCGCGGCGCCGAGGTCGACGTCGTCGCCCTATACGAGACCGTGCGCGAGCAGCCCGCCGCCGAGGCGGTCGAGGCTGCGCAGGGCGCCGACTACGTCACCTTCACCTCGTCCTCGACCGTACGCAACCTGACCGAGGCGCTCGGCGACCGCTTCCCGCGCGGCGCCCGCGTCGTCTCGATTGGCCCGGTGACCACCGAGGCCGCCCGCGACGCCGGCCTCGAGGTCGACGTCGAGGCCGAGCGCCACGACATAGACGGCCTCGTCGCGGCGCTCCTCGCCGACGCAAGCAGATGAACCCCGAGCGCGTTCGCTGTTTGTGGCGCTATAGGGGGACAAACAGCGAACGCGTGGGGCCGGGATGAGATTCGGAGCGCCCCATCGCCACTACCGCCGCACCGACTCGACGAACTACCGCGCACGCGAGCTCGGCGATGACGGCGCACCCGGCGGCACCGTCGTCACCGCCGAGGAGCAGACGGCCGGCCGCGGGCGCCAGGGCCGCACCTGGACCGCTCCCGCCGGCAAAGCGCTGCTCTACTCGGGGGTACTGCGCCCGCTCGGCGACCGCCCACTGCTGCCGCTGGCCGTCGCCCTCGCCGTCTGCGAGACCGCTGAGGAGCTGGCGCCGGGCCTCGCCTGTCAGATCAAGTGGCCGAACGACGTCTGGGTCGACGAGCGCAAGCTCGCCGGCATCCTGATCGAAACCAAGGTCCAGGACGACTGGGCTGTGATCGGAGTCGGCCTGAATCTCTCAATTGCTTCGAATGAGTTCCCGCCTGACCTCCGAGACACGGCGGTTTCGCTCTTCGGCTCGACCGCAGGGGGTCGGGGAGACCCCCGACGGAGCCTCCCCGCTGTTGCTCCGGCGGGGGTCTCCCCGACCCCCCTCACCGCAGCCATAGCTCTAAGCCGCCATCTCTCCCGCTGGATCGAGGCCGAACCTCAGACCGTCCTCGCCACCTACCGCGAGCGCGACGCGCTCAGCGGTCGCGAGATCTCCTGGAGCGCCGGTCCCGACCTCAGCGAGGTCGCCGGCTCAGGAGTCGCCGCCGGAATCGACGACCGCGGCGGTCTCGTCGTCCGCCTCCCCGGCGGCGGCAGCACCGTTCTCTTCGCCGGCGAGGTCCACCTGCGTCTCTGAGTCCACGTCCCTCTCGGCCTCCGAGGCTTTCTTGGCCTTCGCGCCCCTTGCCTTCTCGGCGCCTTTGGCGTCTTTCTTCTTCTTGGCGCGCTTGCGCCGCCTGCCGCCTTTGGGGAAGTTGCGCAGCAGCTCCCGCCCGATCGAGGAGGGCTTGCGGGCCATCCTCATCCGGGCGCCGCGCAGGACCTCCTCGCCCTCGGGGGTATGGGCGACGGAGGCTGCCAGCAGCGCCACTCCCAGCCGGCGGTCCTGTTTGCGGGCCGCGTGGACGAGCCGCCGGGCGTTGCGCCCATGCGCCCGGCCGGAGGAGTTGACCAGGAGGCCGAGCAGCCGCTTCGTCTCCGGCCAGCGCTGCACCGCATACTCTTCGTGCAGATCACGGGTGTAGGAGGCGAGCCGCCAGACCCAGGCCTGTGCCTGGTCGCGCCGTCCGATCCGCTTGTCGATCAGCGCCTGCAGCAGCGTCTTCGTCCCGGCTCGCTTGTCGTCCCGGCTCCAGGTGCCGACGATGTCGATCGCGTCGTCGAAAGCGTCACCGTCGCCCAGCTCGGCGATCTCACCCAGCGCTTTCAGTTTCAGCTGCGAGTTGCGGTTGCGCTGGATGCAGGTGAGGAGAAAGCGTCGGCGCAGCTCCATGGTCTGGGCGCCGCGCAGCATCGCCCGCGCCCGCCGCCAGTTCTGCGGGTTGACCCGCGCCCCGGCCAGCGCCGCCCAGGCGTGCTGCTCGGCGTGGTCGAGGTTCTCAACCGCGATCCGCCACAGCTCCCGTTCCAGCACCTGGGTGCGGCGCTCCTCGTTGTCGGAGACGGGGACGATCCGCCGCTCGACCCGGATCCGCCGGCCGCGCGCGCGCCGCACCGGTCCGACCACGATCGCGCCGCCGCGGTAGACATCGCGGTCGAGCAGGCTGTGCAGGGTGACGATCGTCTCGTCGTGGGTCGTCGCCGGGTGGACGAAGTCGATCACCAGGCCCGCTTCCTTGCCGGGGGCGCGGCGAGTCACACGTCCCACCCGCTGCTGGTAGACGCGTTTCGAGGCGGTCGGCGCCAGGTGCATGCAGATCGTCGCCCGCGGCGAGTTCCAGCCCTCGGCCAGCAGCATCGCGTTGCAGAGCACGTCGACCTCGCCGCGCTCGAAGGCGGCGAGGATCTCGGCCAGTTCGCGCTTCGGCGTCTCGCCAGAGACGGCGCGGGCGACGATCCCCGCAGCCTGCAGCGCTTTGGCGACGTTCTTCGCGTGCTGCACCCCGGCCGTGTATAGGACGCCGGGGACTTTGCTGAAGCGGGTCTTGTAGAGGTCGGCGATCGCCACGTTGAAGGGGGCCTGGTCCAGCAGCGCGGCCAGCTCCTCCTGGTCGAAGTCCTGGTCGACCTCGCCCTTGCGCAGCGGCACTTTGGCGATCGTCCGCACCCCGGGCCCGGGCGGAATCCGCATGCAGCGCAGCGGCGAGATCACGCCGCGGCGGGCAGCCTGGGCGAGGTCGAAGCGCGAGGTCTGGGTCGGGAAGAGGTCGGTGACGTGGCGGGCGATCAGCGCCCCGGTCGCGGTCATGCCGATATAGACGGGGCCGGCCCAGTCGCGGATGCAGGCGCTGGTCTTCTCGCCGAGGGCGGTGTGCGCCTCGTCGCAGATCACGATCGAGTAGGCGTCGGAGACTTTCTTGTGGTTGCGGACGAACCACTGGTAGGTCTCGACCGTGACCGGGCCGTCGGGATCGTCGCGACCGTCGAGCAGGGGTGGGCGCAGCCGCTCCTTGTAACCACGGTCGGAGATCTCGCCAATGAACTGGTCGACCAGGTTGCGGCGGTGGGTGAGGATCAGCACGCCGCCGGTGCGGGAGGCCTCGATGAAGCCGACCGCGGCGACGGTCTTGCCAGCCCCGGTCGCGTGCTCGAACCAGAAGCGTCGGTCGGCGCCGGGGTCCTCGGGCGCCTCCTCGATCGCCTCCTCGTCCTCGGCGTCGGCAGGCGGCTCCTCCCAGTCCTGGGGCTCCTCGTCGGGGGCGAGCTCGTCGTCCTCCAGCGCCTCGGCGTCGTCGCCGTTGCCGGAGGCGCCGTCCTCGGACTCCGCCGTCTCGGCCGGGGGCGCGGCCGCGGCCGCGCCGTTGCCGTTCTTGGCGGCGGTCTGCTGCTCGGCCATCAGCTCGGTCAGCGTCCCCGAGAGCGCATCGACCTGGTGGGGGTTGAGCTGGGCGCCGTCGCGCAGCGTCGGCGGCTCGTCGGCGAGCAGCCGCTCCAGCCCAAGCAGCAGGGAGAAGTCCTGCCGCCACTGGATCGAGGGATCCTCGGCGCCCGCGTCCAGCTCCTTCAGGGCGGCGTCGAGAGCGCGGCGCCGCGCGGTCCCCGGGGCGAGCGCCTCCGGGCCCTCACCGTCTAGCAGGAAGGGCTCGCGGACGAACTTCGCCGCGCGCTCGATATCGGCGCCTGAGGGAACAGCCGCTCGCGCGGCAACTTCGCTGGTCTTGGCCATAGCGGCTTGTGGGTCCGTCCCGCCGGAGCATGCGGCTGGGACAAGTGATGAGGAGCCGGGAGTCGGTCTCTCCTCCCCCCGACGATTCTCGGAGTCCGCATCCAACGCGGACAGAACAAACGTATTGTAATCAAGGAATTGCGAAAGCCGGGGCGACAGCTGGCGATCTGCCTGGTGGCGGTAGCCGCGCTCACCGCGGGGGGCTGCGGCTCCTCCGATGACGGAGGCGGCAAGCACCCCGACTACGAGAGGGCTCTGGCCGGGTCGCCGCCGCCGCTGGCGGCTCTGCACGCGCAGGGGAACCAGCTGCTGGACGGCGGCGTCGACGCCTACGAGCGACGGATCGAGGAGCTGCGCGGGTACCCGGTCGTGGTCAACGTCTGGGCCTCCTGGTGCGGGCCGTGCCGGATCGAGTTCCCAGCCTTCCAGCAGCTCTCGGCCGAGTACGGCAAACGCGTCGCCTTCCTCGGCGTCGACAGCCAGGACTCCGAGGACGCGGCGCGCACCTTCCTCCGCGACAACCCCGTCCCCTACCCCAGCTACGCCGACCCCGACGAGGAGATCGCCGACAGCATCGGCGCCTCGCGCGGCCTCCCCGCCACCGCCTTCTACGACAGGCGCGGCGAGCTTCTCTTCTTCACGTACGTCCCCTACGTCGAGCACGAGGACCTGCGCGCCGCGATCGAGCGCTGCGCACTCGGGCAGCCTCCCGAGTGCGAGAGCGGATAATCAGCCCGTGGATGCCTACGTCGTCATCGCCCTGCTCGGAGTCGCCCTGCTCGTCGCCGAGCTGCTGCTGCCGACCGGTGGGGTGCTGGCGGTGCTCGGCGCGCTCGGCCTGGTCGGCGCCGGCGTGGTCGCGCTCGAGAGCGGCTCCGACTCCTCCTCCTACATCGGCCCCGGCCTGATCACCCTCGGCGTCCTCTCGATCGTCACCTTCTTCTTCGTCGGCCGCAAGGTGCTGGAAGCGCACCGCGACGAGCCGGTGCGGACCGGCCCGGAGGAGCTGGTCGGCGCGCTCGCCGATGCACGCACCCCGCTTGCGCCGGAGGGTCAGGTCTGGATCGAGGGCGCCCTCTGGAGGGCGCGCCTGGCCGGGGGCGAGGGCCCGGTCGGCGTTGGGGATAGAGTCAGGGTCGAGGCGGTCGAGGGGCTGACCCTGGTGGTGCGCCCCGAGCCGCAACCCGCAGCGTCCGAGGAAGGAGCAGGCTGATGGAGGTCCTGATCGGCGTACTGGTCGTCCTGGCGATCTTCGGCCTGATCGCGGTTGGCGCCTCTGTGCGGGTGCTGCGCGAGTACGAGCGCGGGGTGATCTTCCGGCTCGGGCGGCTGATCGCGCTGAAGGGGCCCGGCCTGATCCTGCTGATCCCGTTCATCGACCGCATGGTCAAGGTCGATCTGCGCACGGTCACCCTCAACATCCCGCCGCAGGAGGTGATCACCCGCGACAACGTCCCCTCCAGCGTCAACGCGGTCGCCTACTTCCGCGTCGTAGACGCCAACCGGGCGATCGTCGAGGTCGAGAACTACCTGCTCGCCACGTCGCAGATCGCCCAGACGGCGCTGCGCTCGGTGCTCGGCAAGGCCGAACTGGACCAGCTGCTCTCCGAGCGCGAGCGGCTCAACGAAGAGCTGCAGAAGATCATCGACGAGTCGACCGAGCCCTGGGGCGTGAAGGTGACGGCGGTCGAGATCAAGGACGTCGAGATCCCCGAGCAGATGCAGCGGGCGATGGCGCGCCAGGCCGAGGCCGAGCGCGAGCGGCGGGCCAAGATCATCAACTCCGAGGGCGAGTACCAGGCGGCGCAGAAGCTCACCGACGCCGCCGACATCATCAGCACCAACCCCGCCTCCCTGCAGCTGCGCTACCTGCAGACGCTGCTCGAGATCGGCAGCAACCAGAACACGACGATCGTCTTCCCGCTGCCGATGGACGTGCTCGAGCCGTTCCTGGGTGGGGCCCAGGGCGGGGCGAAAGCCAGGAAAACCTCAGCCCCCCCGGCGGCAGAGGCCGACGACCCTCCCCCTTCCCAGCCCTGAGCGCTCCCGAGCTCCGCATCGACCAGCTGACCGGGCTGCGAACGATCCTCGCGCCCGGCCGCGCCGACCGTCCGGACAACTTCGGGACGCCGAAGAGCGAGCCCACGGGGGCGGAGAACTGCCCCTTCTGCGAGGGACACGAGGACCGCACCCCGCCTGAGGTCCACGCAACCCGCTCCGGCGGCGGCGAGGCCGACACGCCGGGCTGGGTGACGCGGGTGGTGCCGAACCTCTACCCGGCGCTGGCGCCTGAGGGCGGCGAGGCCGCCGGCGACGGAACTACCGGCGGGGCGGGCGGCAATCCCGGCGAGGGCGCGACAGCGACCGGCGGCGAGGCGGGGGCCTTTGCCAGCTCCGGCGACCCGCTGCTGGAGTCGCGGCGCGCCGGCGAGGCCGACCTCTTCGTCTCGCGGCCGGTGGCCGGCGCCCATGAGGTGATCGTCAACGCACCCTCGCACGCGACCGCGATGGCGGAGCTGGACGAGGAGCAGTTCGCCGCCGCGGTCGAGACCTGGCGTGAGCGGATGCGGGCCCACAGCGACGCCGCCTACGTGCAGCTGATCCTCAACGAGGGCGGCGAGGCGGGCGCCTCGCTCGAGCACACCCACGCGCAGCTCTACGCGCTTCCCTTCGTGCCGGCGGCGGTGGCCCGGGAGCGCGAGCGGGCGGGTGCCTACGCCGAACGGACTGCGGGTGGCGGGCTGCTCAGCGACGTCCTGGTCGAGGAGGTGCGCCGCCGCGAGCGCCTGGTCGCGATCGACGACGAGGCGGCGCTGATCTGCCCCTGGGCGTCGCGCTCCCCCTTCGAGCTGCGCGTCGTGCCCCGCCGGGGGGCCGCTCGCTTCGAGGAGGACAGCGCCGGGGCGGCGATGCTGCGCACCGCGCTGCGCACCCTCGCCGCACGCTTCGACGGCTCGCCAGAGCTCAACCTCTGGGTGCGCACCGCCCCCCGCGGCGCCGAGAGCTTCCACTGGCACATCGACATCGCCCCCCGCCTCACGGTCAAGGCAAGCTTCGAGTTCGCCACCGGCGTCGACATCAACACCTACGCCCCGGAGCGGGCGGCGGCCGACCTGCGGGAGTCGCTGCCCGGGTAGGGTCGCCAGGCGATGCCGCCCAACCCGCGCCCGATCCCCCGCTTCGTCGCCGACTCCACCCAGGAGGGAATCCCACACGGGCGCTTCGCCGAGCGGCTGGCGGAGGCGTTCGGGGAAGCGTGCGGAGAGATCGAGGAGCTGCCGGAGGGAGTCGAGGCGCCGGGTGCCGAGGCGATCGGCTGGTTCCCCGAGCGCGCCTGGGGCGGGCGTGTCTGGGTCCCCTGCACGGTGCGCGTCGACGGTCCCGACGGCGGCACGCTGGAGCTTTTCGGCCATGTCTCCTACGCGCAGCCGGAGGAGGGCGGCGAGCCCGGAGACTTCCAGGCCAAGGCCGACTTCACCGACGTGCTCGCCGAGGACAACCCCGAGTGGCGGATCGACCTCAACGACGACGTGATCGGCCGCTGGCGGGGCGAGAACGGCCGCGCCGGCGACGTCACCCTGGTCTGGGGCCGCCCCCTGGTCCGCAACGCCGTCGCCGCCAGCGCCGAGCTGGACGCGGAGACGGTCGACCAGGAGATCGTCACCGACGAACGCTTCACCCTGATCGCCCTCGACGCCCTCAAAGGCTACGGCGACGACGTCTTCATGGAGGTCAAGCTCTGGAGCCGCCGCGCCCTCGAGCTCGCCTCCGAGAGCCTTTACGACTAGTCGCTCGCGCTGCGGCTCACCGCGCAGCTGCGGGTCAGCGTGCTGGAGAGCGTGCGGTCGTCCTCGAAGGTCATCGAGGTACGGGCGAAGGGGAAGAGGGCGCTGAAGAAGCCGGCCGGGGCGTCGCAGGCGGCACTGATGTAGCTGCGCGCCCGACCGCGGTAGGTGTAGCGCCTGAACAGCGAGAGCGAGATCTTCTCGACGTATCCGTAGCGGTTCACCGAGATCGGCAGGGCGCCGGTGAGGACGGTGCCGAAGGTGCCGGGAGTGCGGCGGATGTGGAAGACGATGATGCGAGTGATCGGAACCGGGTCCTCGCCGTAGATGTGGGCGAGGATCGCGTCGTGGCCTTTCGAGACGGCGTTGAAGGCGATGATGTGACCCTGAGAGGGGAAGGTGTCCTGTTCGGGAAAGGCCGTGTTGGCGCGGTAGACGCCTTCGCCGACCTTGGCCGGGCCGCAGGTGGCCATGGCCTGCTGAGCGGAGGCGGCGACGATGTCGTTGTAGCTGCAGATGGGCAGGCCAGTGGGGTCGATGCGCCCGCCGCGGTTGAGCTCGATTTTGATCTGACGCAGTGCCGGCGGTCGCTCTCCCGAGAGCGTTTTGACCGTGCCTTCCACCTGGACGGAGATCGGCGCCAGCTTCTCGCGAGGCAGGGCATTGGGGTTGATCCCTCCGTTGAAGCGAACGAAGAGATCACCCCGCTCAGTCAGCTCAGCATGGGCAGGGGTGCCGATCGCACCCAAGAGCATGAGCACGACGACCAGCCCCGCTGCCTTCCCGCTCAACGACATCCTCAGTACCAGGATAGGGAGACTCTCAACCGTGGGCGGCTGTACATTCGAGTCGATGTCCGACGAGCAACACGAGCGGCTAAAGAGCCTGCCTGGGGCCGAGATCGTGCTCGCAGGGATCGCCGACCTCGAAGCCGGGCGTACGACCGTCGACGCGAGCGCGGTTCAGTGCGCGGCTCCAAGGCTGCGTCGCCTGGGCTTGGACGCGCCAAGCGCAGAGGGTGACGTCCCTGCTGCACACCAGCTCTATCGTCGACTGAGTGGCGATCTCGGCGATGCCGCCCACTCTCGCTACAACGCCATCCTCGCCCGTGTAGCCAGCTTCGCCGGAGCCGCAGAGCGTGCGCAACGCGGCTGACGCCGAGCGGATACGCGCCCTTGCGCGCGAGCTGGGTCGGGTCGTAGCGCCGGGAACCCGGATGTACCTCACAGGTGGGGCGACCGCCGTTTTGGAGGGATGGCGGGACTCGACCGTGGACATCGACGTCCGCTTCGAGCCCGACTCGGACGCCGCCCTGACTCGAATCAGGGACCTCAAGGAGGAGCTGGAGGTCAATGTCGAGCTGGCGTCGCCCCTCGACTTCCTGCCACCCCTGAAAGGCTGGCAGGACCGTTCACGCTTTCGCTTTCGCGAGGGCAACCTCGATGTGTTCGACTTCGATCCCTATTCCCAGGCGCTGTCCAAGCTGGAGCGCGGCTTCGAGCTCGACCTGCACGACGTGCGCAGCATGGTGAGCTCGGGGCAGGTCGAGCCAGCCAAACTGGTCGTGCTCTTCGAGGGGGTCGAGCAGGAGCTGTACAAATTCCCTGCCGTAGATCCAGCGAGCCTCCGCACCGCAGTCGAATCCCTCAAAACCTGACCCAATGATGGGAGCTATGTGTCAATACCGGGAATCGATTCCACCGGCAGCTCGCCGTGGATCGCTTCCAGCTCTTCCAGATCGATGCGGTCTTGAGGTCGCCTGGCGAGGCGCTTGAAGCCCGCGATCCCTTGTAGCTCGTACGTAGCCATGGAAGATCACACTGAAGCCGCCAATGACGACGTGCTCCAAACCGCAGCGTTGGCGTCCGTTATGGCGCCGGCGAGATCAGGTCCGGAGAGCTCGTCTTGGGACATGCCCGGCTTTCACGGAGGCTGCAAGTAGTGAGACAGCTTGCTGCGAGAGCTTTTGGCCCTGCTCCAAGCGCTGGGCCGGCGTCAAGGCCAGGTTCGAAGCGCGCAGCTGCTCGGCCTCTTCGCGATTGATCCTTGCCCATTCGGCCTCATTGCCGGGGGCAAGCAACGGCTTCCTGGTTGCCATGAACCCATGGTAGGCAGCCAGCCGGATCGAGGCGGCTTGCGAAGAAAAGTCTCTGCCTGCCCCTTAGGTAGGCATGCGCGAAGCGCCAACCTTCCACCAGTTCGCCTCCTCATGGCTGGAGCAGCGTGAGCCAGAGCTGCGGCCAAAGACCGTCACCAGCTACCGCTGGCAGCTCCGCACGCACCTGCTGCCTCACTTCGCGCGGCTGCGAGTCGATATCAGATCGGCCCGCAGGACGTCGATCGCTATAAAGGCCGCCAAGCTGCGCGAGGGAGCGCTCGGACCGAATCAGATCAACAAGTCGCTCGGCCTGCTGGCGATGATCCTCGACGCCGCCAGTGACTACGGACACATCGACGCGGTACGGAACCCGGCTCGCGGCAGGCGACGGCGCGTGAAGGGTACGACGCCGAGCCGGCCAACGGTGAAGCCCGAGCAGTTGCCCTCGCTGCTCGAAGCCGCTGGCCATCTTCGGCCGATCCTGACGACGATGGCCGGGGCTGGCCTTAGAAACGGCGAGGCATGTGCGCTCAACCGGCACGACTTCGACGCTGCGAGTGGCACACTGACCGTCGCCGCTGCGAAGACCGATGTCGATGTTCCAGAACCGCAATGGGCAGCGGCAGAGCGTCAGCAACGTCGAGAGACGCCTGAAGACCGCGATCCGTCGCGCCAATACGCGGCTCGCCGAGCTGGGCATCCGCCCGATTGACGACGCGGTCACTCCGCACTCGCTGCGCCGCCTCTACGCAAGCCTTCGCTTCGCCCCTTGGAGATGATCCCGTGTACGTAGCGGCCCAGCTCGGACACACGGATCCGGGCTTCTCGATGAAGGTCTACGCTAGTGCTGTGCGTCACTCCCCCACAGCAGAGCTTTCGCGGCAACCGGCCCCGATAGCTCAGTTGGATAGAGCGACTCCCTGCTAATCGAGGTGGAGGAGTGAGCAGTTCGGCCCTATAGAGCCAAACGAGGCAAACTGCGCCGGCTTGCGGATTCGATTGGATTACGCACGATTGGAGCCGATTTGGGCAGCGCTGCCCAAATGATTGGCCTCGTTCGCCGCTCCGCTACGGTGTCCGAATGGCATCTCTCGAACAGACCGGAAGGACTCCCAAAGACGCGGCTGCCGCTGCTGAGGAAGTCCGAGTACTGCGACTTCGGGCGGATGCTCAGCGTCCAATGAGCGTAAACCTGGCGGAGACCATCGCCCTGAGCCACCAACTGCTCCAATTTGCCGGCGCCGCTCGCCGAGGGTGAACGCTCCAGCCTTCGATCAGATCCTCCGCCGCTTGGCGGAGGCAGAAGTGAGGTTCGTCGTAGTCGGCGGCCTGGCGCTTGGAGCGTGGGGGGTGGTTCGCGGGACCAAGGACGTGGACATCGTTGTCGCCCCGGATGCCGAGAACTTCAAACGCCTTGCGGCGGTTGCTGAGGCAATCCACGGGCACGTACACGCAGGCGAAGCCTTCCTCAGCAGCCAACTTTCAATCGCAAGGCAGGTCGCGGGCGGCGACCAAGTTGCTATCGAGACCGATCTCGGTCGCCTGGACATCGTTCAGGGCCTCGACGGGATTCCCCCCTACGACGAGTTGCACGCGCGCTCCACGAAGGCAGAAATCCTTGGCGTTGAGGTAGCCGTCTGCTCAATCGAGGATCTCAAGGCCATGAAGCGCGCGGCTGGCAGAACCCGCGATCTCGCGGACCTTGAGGACCTCGATGCCGCGAGCGAATAGCTCTACGATTCGCCTTTGAGCCCCGATAGCTCAGCTGGATAGAGCGACTCCCTCCTAAGCTCGATCGAGGAGCGGTTCTTTCGCGGCTGCAGAGCCGAATCGGCTGAGCACCCACAGGGTTCGATGCGACTCGATTGGGCGGGATCTAGGCGGATTTGGGCAGCCGCTGCCCGATGAATTTCAGTTGACCGCCATTGGCTCGGCTACCGTGTCAGCGTGGCTTCACGCGATCTGATTCAGCGGGCGGGAGAAGCGCTGGCCGAGGCCGCCGGCGCTGACTCCAAGGTGATCTTGTTCGGCTCCCACGCCCGTGGCGAGGAGAGGCCCGATAGCGACGTCGACTTCCTCGTGATCGAGCCGGAGGTTGAGAATCGCCTCGAGGAGTGGGCACGTCTCCGTCGCTCGGTCGACGACATCCTCCTTCCCGTTGACATCATCGTCCTCGACGAGGCACTGGCGGAGCGAAGGGCAAAGGTTCCGGGTACCACGGTCTACCACGCGCTTCGCGATGGCCAGGTCTTCGCCCATTCCTGAGCAAATTGAGGTTGCCGAGCTGTTGGCTGGCAAGGCGGCAGGCGACTTGATGGTCACGCAGAAGCTGGCCCACGACCCGGAGGTCAACGACGACCCAGTCGGCTTCCATGCTCAGCAGGCGGTCGAGAAGGCTCTGAAGGTAGCCCTCACCCTGCGAGGTCGATTTGCCTGCCGAGATGGCAAGCGCCGGCAGGCTGACTCCTTGGGCTGCCGAGTTCAGGTATGACGACGCGCCACTCGAAACGCTCGACCGTGACCGAGCCGTGGTTCTGGCTGAATTTGCCGCCGAATGGTGCCGCGAACTGATCTCGGAGGCCAGCCCTTAGCTGTCCTGCCCACGGACGTTGTGAACGCGGCTGATCGGCGGCCGGCCCCCCAGTGAGCTGTGCGGCCTTGTCTCGTTGTAGTGCTCAAGCCAGTGTGGCAGGGCCCGGTTTCGATGGCGG
>Ga0190265_10000245_pt1 | contig 47058 bp, 44 predicted proteins | sample Popmic124T_FD_133135 | JGI IMG/M metagenome (GOLD analysis project Ga0190265, IMG submission 133135) | Populus adjacent soil microbial communities from riparian zone of Indian Creek, Utah, USA - 124 T | ecosystem: Environmental > Terrestrial > Soil > Riparian zone | place: USA: Utah | collected... | reverse complement strand
TTGCTCTCCAGCCGCGCCAGTTCCTCCAGGCCTGCGTTACGAATTCCCATGTCAGTCTCCTCCCTGAGGTATCCCCAATCGGCACATTGTACCGGTCGGACATATGTCAGGAAGGTAGGGGCGGCAGCAGGGGAGCGGGGTCTTTACAAAGGCCACAGGCCGGCAGGATGCCGGCGCTCCCAAGGAAAAGGCCTACCAATCCAGTGGCATCGGGGGGATGTCCTCGAAGCCCCACTGTCTGAGGGCCAGGACAATCTTGCCGCGGTGGTGAACCTCGTGGTCGGTCAGGTAGAGGACGCGGTCGCGGCCGGTCCAGACCACGGGGGTGACACCGTCGTCGAGAGTCGTGGGGTGCTCCTGCCCCATGCGCCATCCGTCCTCCGCTTCGAAGAAGGAGACCAGGCGGCCGGCGGTGAACTCCAGGGCGGCCAGGATGGAGGTCTTATCGTCCTGGTACTTGGGCCTGCCCTTGCCGTCCTGGAGGAAGTCATCCATCCACGAATCCACGACGTAGGCGATGTGTTTGAAGAGGCGGCCCAGAGGGAGGGCCTCACCGTCGGCCTGCCGGGTCAGCATCTCCTCGGGGATGCGCTCCACGAGGTCGATGGTCCGCTGGCGGATCTGGCGGAAGTGCTTGAGGATTTCGCGGTCGGCGGAGTTCATGGTCAGGAGTTAGAGCGTAGGTTGTCCAGCGCGGTTGAATAGTCTTGCATCATCCAAGGATCTTTGATCGCCTGAGCGATGACCAATGCCTGATCCAGCAATTCGATCGCCCTCTCGTTCTCCCCAAGGCCGGCGTAGGCAAACCCCAGGTTCGCAAGATCCTTTCCCACCCCCTGACGATCTCCAATCTCACGATGAATCACCAGCGTCCGCTCGAAATAACCGATCGCTTTCTCAAACTCGCGCAACGCTTTGTATATCACTCCCAGATCCCCCAAGGCACTGCTCTCCACCGAGCGATTTCCTACCTGACGCGCAATGATCAAGGCTCTCTCTTGGCACGCGATTGCCTGGTTCAACCTGCCTAATTGGGTGTATGCGACTCCCATATTCGAAAGCGCCGTACCCTCTCCCATGAGGTCCTCGACCTCGCGCGCGATTTCCAGATGCTGCGTGTAATGCTTGATCGCCTTCTCGAACTGGTTCAGGTGCCTGTATGCCGTTCCCAGGTTTGAATGAGCATTGCCCTCGCGTCGACGTTCTCCAAGCTCGCGATCGATCTCCAAGCGTCTCTCAGAATACGCGATTGACTTCTCGAGCTCACCCAGGTACAGGTACGCGGCTCCCAAGTTCCCCAACGCGCTGGACTCTCCACGGCGGTCTCCTGACTCGTGCGCGATCGCCAGCCGCTGCTCACAATATTCGATCGCTTTCTCGTACTCAGCGAGCTGACCGTAGGCGCTCGCGAGGTTCCCGAGGGCAACGCCTTCCCCCTGACGGTCTCCATTTTCGTGGGCAACTGCCAGCTGCTGCTCGTAATACCCAAGTGCCGCTCCGGAGTCTCCGAGGGCCGCGTACAGAAGCCCCAGGCCGCTCAGCAAGTCTTGCACGTTCCCGGGAGCCAGCGCCTTGCGGACGTCTTCTCCCAGGAAAGGCCTCAGGATGTACAGCCCCTCTCGCACCTGACCATGGACCTGCAGCCAACTCGACGCCGGGCCCAGTTGCTCATAGGCGCGGTTGTGCTCACCAGCTTGAAACAGGTGATGCCCGGCTGCGAGGATCGTACCCAGGACGTGAGTCGTGTTCGCTTCCGCTTCCAGATGGTCACCCAGGCGGCGATGGGCGGCCCTCCGAAGCCCGTCTTCCTTTCCAAACCGCATTCGCACGAATTGGACCGTGGCAGGATGCAACGTGAAGTGCCGGACCGGAGCGAAATCGCCGTCCATCACCCGCCTGATGGACAGGTCCATCTCCTCGAGGAGTGACGTCCTGCGCAGCCGTTCCGCCGTGACGAACGTTTGTCCGTCCCCCTCCCCTTCCTCGCCCAGCACTGCCATGAGCGGCCACTCCCACGGCTGGCGCAGCAGAGTCATCCGGAAGAGCATCCGCCGCTCGCGCTCGGTGAAGGTTCGTTCCCAAATCTCGATCAGCAGAAGGTTCGCCTGGAGTTTGTTTCGGACCTTCGGCAGCACCGACTCCATCAGTGTCGTCCACTCCCAAGCCAGGCTCCCGTTCCCTTCGTATTCGGCAAAGGCGTGGGCTACCAGATCGTCAGCGTACTCGATCGCCCGGGGGTGACCTTCGAGGCGCTGGCTCAGCAGCACCTGGCTCGCAAAGCTCAGCCGGCGAAGAGATGGGAACCAATCCATCAGACGAACGAGGGCGTCCGGCGGCAGGGGAGAGACCGGCAGCAGAGCATCACCGAAGGCTGGATTCCGATAGCGGCAGCTCGCCACGACGCAGAAGTTGTCCGCCTGCTGAGCCAGAGCCGTAAGAAGCTCCCAGAGCCGGCCCAGGTCATCCGAGGCCCACTCCCCGATAGCCTCCGCGTCTCCCTCCGCCTCCAAGTCCTTGGGACCTAACTGCAGTGACTCCAGATTGTCCAGATAGAGCACCAGCCGCGGGACGTTCTGGAGCAGCACTTGGAGAAACATGGAAAACCGCTGAAGAGGATCATCTCCCGCGGTCCGGTCAACCTGGTGGACGACCTGCTCCCAGTCCAGCCCGAAGCGTTTGCGGCAGTGATCGAGGAGCTGCCCAACCAATCCCTCCAGTCGGTCCGCCTGCTGCTCGACTTCCTGGCACCACAGGGCGAGGACCTCGCCCTCCTCACGCTGGAGCATGGGCAGGATGTGGAATGCCAGCGTGCTCTTCCCGAGCCCACCCAGACCCTGGAAGACGAACACCCGATCACCCCGGCGAATCCGCCGTCTCACCTCGTGCATCTCGGAGCGCCGGCCGATGAAGCCCGTGGAGAGAATCCTGCGGTCTCCGGCGCCGATGAACGTCCTCCGGAGGGCCTCTTCAGACTCGCGCACCTCGTGCGTGGAGGGCAAACTCAGCGGGTGCTCCGGCCCGCGATGGTAGAGGACGAGCTGCGCCCAGGCGAAGGGGAAGAGGTCTTTTCCAAGGGGCGCAGCCAGTGCCTCCCGGGCTTGGCGGACGGCATGGCGCGTCGTCCCCCCTTCGGCGAGGGCGCGGTAGAAGGCCACCTCGGCTCGGGTGGACAGCTCGTCCACGATCGGGCCGTCGTAGCCCACCGCCTGCGTCACACCCTCCCGGTGCAGACAGGCTGCCGAAGTCTCGGCTTTCGATCCCCCAGCGTCATTGCCGTGGCAGCTCGCGAGATAGAAGAGCGGCGGCAGCGGACCGTCGATCCGCGTCTTGAGCTTGAGAAAGAAGTCATGGATGGGCACCACATCTTTCCTTCCCTCGTCGTCCTCAAAGACCAAGGCAGCCGGATCGCCGTGGCCGGAGAAGTGGATCGCGGTCGGCTTCTCCACTCGCACCGTCTCCACCAGGTCCTCCACCGTCCCCAGCTCCGTGGGCGCGAAGCGGCACTGCTCGGTGAGAGCCTTGGTGACGCGGTAGCTCTCCCCCTCGTAGTCGAGCCCGCTCCCTTCCGGCGCGGAGACGTTGACCACCAGCTTGAGGTGGCTGTCCGGCTCCCGGAGCGCGGTCTCTCCCGGAATCGAGCGGGCGAGGTCCATGCGGGCGTCTTTCAGAAGAAAAGAACCATCCTGATACAGCAGCTCCCAGGGGAGGGAAAGCAGGACGTCGTCTTCGCTGCGGATGGTGATCAGCGGCCGGGGCCGGCCGGGGATCATGGCCTGCCGGAGGCGCTCTCTCCCTTCCTCGTCGAAGAGGACGCCGAAGAGCAGGCTCCCAAGGGTCGTGGCTCGTTGGAACAGCTCCGCCCGGTCCGCATCCGTGACCGGGTCCCGGGTCAGGCGGTCGTAGAAGTGATGAGCGCGCCAGAACTGGTTGTCCACCTTCCAGGGCGGAATCACCGTGCGGGTGTTGCCCACGGGATCGGTGACCTTCAGCTCTTCGCCGTCCTTCTCCAGGGAGAAGAGCAGCTCGAAGTCTTCGGCGGGGCTCATGCTCCCTATTCTACGGAACCCGTGCTTTTCACAAGACTCTGCCGCTGGAGAGGCTCTCGCCCTGGGAGCGCCGTCATCCCTGCCCGCCTTTGCAGAGAAAAGATGCCGGGGCGGACGACGGCGTTCCCACTTGGCGCGTCTCGCCCGCGGAATTTTGCCTCTCGCCCTCGGGGACTTGCCTCTCGCCCCCGAGGGCGAGCCACAAGCCCTCGAGGGCAAGCCACAAGCCCCCGAGGGCGAGCCACAAGTCCCCGAGGGCGAGCCACAAGCCCCCGAGGGCGAGCCACAAGTCCCCGAGGGCGAGCCACAAGCCCCCGAGGGCGAGCCACAAGTCCCCGAGGGCGAGCCACAAGCCCCCGAGGGCGAGTCACAAGTCTCCGAGGGCGAGAGGCTCATTTCCGGTCCCCGGCGGCATCATCTCAGGGCTCCCCCGGCAGCGGCGCACCTCATCCCGTCAATCCTGCGTGACAGGGACTCGACTAGTGGCTGTGCGCGGCTGCTTTGCTCCCGCGCGATCCGCCGCCGTAGCGCTGGGTGGCGTACCCCACCACGAGGCCCAGGATGCAGCCGGGGAGCATGATCTCCAGGTAGTACTTGCCCTGCATGTAGGCCACCCAGAAGGCCAGGGTCCCACTCACGACGAGACCGAAGAGAAGGGTGAGCGGCAGCGACTTCACGTAGCGGGCGAAGAGCCCGATGAGCACGCCCGCCATCAGGCCCTTGACGGTGGAGCCGATGACGATGCCCACGATGTTGGGCGCGGTCTCGGGCGCCGAGACCAGCGCGGACAGGCCGTCGAAGATGCCCAGGAACCCTCCCAGCAGCAGGCCGAAGAGCGGTTTGTTCATGTTCCTTCCTCCCTGTTGAAGTCCGTCGGTTCCGTCCGACACCTCTCTATCCAACGCCGCAGCGGATTCCTTTAACGGCCGAGGATCAGGATCAGGAGCGCCCGCATCAGGAGATAGGCCAGGACGAGCAGGATGGGGACGCGGTAGCGGCGGAACACGCGCTGCGCCCGTTCCATCAGGCTCTCCCGGTAGGCGGCGACGGGCAGCCCATCCAGGTAGCGGCCGAGGTCGGCCGACAGATCCCGGACGTTCGGGTATCTGTCTTCCGGCTCGGCCGCCATGGCCCGGCTCCGGATCGCCTCCAGGGGCCGGGGGACCGGCTCCTCCCCTTCCATCAGGAAGGCGAGGATCGCGCCCAGGGCATAGACGTCCGTGCGCTCGTCGATCCGTTCCACTTCGCCCCGCTCCTGCTCCGGGGCCATGTATCCGGGTGTCCCTAATATTGTGCCATGGGCGGTGGCCGGAGCCCTCACCCCCGGGATTGATCCCGTTCCCCCTCTCCCCAGCCCTCTCCCCCGGGCCGGGGGAGAGGGAGCCGGAGCCCTCACCCCCGACCCCTCTCCCACCTCCCCCACCCCCTCGCTGGGAGAGGGGCGCCACCGCCCTTCCCCTGCTCTCATCGCTTCTGTTGTTTTTGCAGTCTCCCCCTCTCCCTGGGAGGGGGTCGGGGAGGAGGGAGAGGGGGCCGGGGGGTGAGGGCCGATCTTCGCCACGCCCCAGTCCATCACCAACACCTCGCCGAACGGCCCGACCATGACGTTCTCGGGCTTGAGGTCGCGGTGGATGACGCCGTGGGCATGGGCGAAGGCGACCGCTTCGCAGATGCGCTCGAAGACGCGGAGGCGGTCGGGCAGGGAGAGGGTGCGGGCGTGCTCGTCGAGCCGGCTGCCCCGGACCCGCTTCATCACGTACCAAGCGCGGCCGTCGGGGAGGACTCCGACATCGTGGACCGGCACGATCCCGGGGTGCTCCAGCCGGGCCAGGATGCGCGCCTCCCGGAGCATGCGCCCATCGTCATCATCCGGGAGCTGGACGACTTTGAGCGCGACCTCGCGGTCGAGGTCCCGGTCCCGGGCCAGGTAGACGGTGCCCATGCCTCCCTGGCCGATCGTCCCGACGATCTCGTAGGGAGTTCCCGCGAGGTCAGGCTCCGAGGCTACCTCTCGCAGGTGGTCCAGGGCGCCGTCCCCGAGCCATCTCACGGTGGATCGACTCCCAAGACGTCCCGGGCCTCGGCGCGGAACTCGGCGTCGCTGCCGGTGAGGGCGCGCAGCTCTTCGAGGACCAGCCGGCGGAATTCACGCCGGGCCGCGGCAAGGTCGTTGGTCACCTGGACCGCGGTCATCCCCAGCTCCCTCCCCAGGTCCGCGTAGGTCGGCCGCTCCCCGGGCTCCTCCAGGTCGTAGCGCTCGAAGAGGAGGAAACGGGCGGGACGGTCCTCGCAGCTCGCGCGCAGGCGCTCGACCGCATGGGCGAAGAGGGCTCGCACCCACTCGCGGTGGAAGTACTCCTCGGGGGTGAGATCGGAGGACGGCGAGCGGTCCAGCTCGGCTTCGGCGCCCTCGAAGTCGAGGGAGAGGAGCGCCGCGCCTCCTCCCCGCTTCTGCCGGAGGGCCGCCTTGCGCTCGTTCGCCGCGAAGCCATCCAGGCAGACGCGGAGGAAGGTGCGGAAGCGCGCCTTGACCGGGTCGTAACGGTCGAAGGTCCCCTTCTCCAGAGCCAGGGCGAAGAAGGACTGCGTGAGGTCCCGCGCCTCGTCCCCCTCGGCCCGGTGCTGGACGCGCAGGTACTTGTAGACCGGCTTCCAGTAGCTGTCGATCAGGGCGCCGAGGGCCTGCCGCCGGACCTCCGGATCGGCATCGCGCGCGGCCAGAAGGACCGAGCGCCGCGTCGAGGGGAACATGGGGCAACTATATGGTGGCCCCCGCCCGCCCAGGACACCAATTGGTGTCCTTTCGGCTACGATCTCGGCCATGCGCCGCGCCGCTCTGACCGCCATGCTCCTGGCCCTGCTCGGCTGCGGCTGGAGCGCGAAGCCATCCTCCCTCCCCTCCTTCCAGCGGGGGATGACCCTGGCCCATGAGGGGTTCCGCACGAACGAGGGCTACGGTTCCGAAGCCGCTTTCAAGCAGCTCGTCCGCCTGAAGGAGCTGGGCGCCAACTCGGTGACCCTGGTGCCTTACGGCTTCACGCGCGCTCCCGAGGAGACCGAAGTCCGCTGGCGCGGCTCGGACGAGACCGACGACCGGGTGGCGAGCACGATCCGGGAGGCCCGCCGGCTGGGGCTCGCCACCGTGCTCAAGCCGCAGCTCTGGTCGCGGGGACGCTGGACCGGGGACATCGCCTTCACGGACGACGACGCTTTCCGCCTGTGGATGGGCTCCTACCGCCAATTCATCCTCCACTACGCCCGGCTGGCGGAGCTGGAGCAGGCGGACCTCCTCGTGGTCGGCACGGAGCTGGGCGGCCTGACCCTTCCTCGGGAAGCCGACTGGCGCGCCTTGATCCGGGAGGTCCGGCAGGCGTACTCCGGCCCCCTGACCTACGCCGCCAACTGGGGCCAGGAGTTCGAGACCCTGGGCTTCTGGGACGAGCTCGACTTCCTCGGGGTCAACTTCTACTACCCGCTGGCCGCCCCCGGCGAGCTGCCCCGCGCCGGCTCCCCGCGCCTGAAGGAGCTGGAGCGGATGCTGGAGGGGATGTCCCGGAGGCACCGCAAGCCCGTACTCTTCACCGAGGTCGGTTATGCCGCCAGCGAAGCTGCGGCGGTGGAGCCCTGGAAGGAGGAGAACGCTCCGCTCGATCCGGAGATGCAGGCGCGCTGCTACGAGGTGATCTTCCAGTCTTTCTACCAAAAGCCCTGGCTCGCCGGCCTCCACTGGTGGAAGTGGCCGAGCCCCGGCCGGGGCAGCGCAGAAGACCCTTCTTTCAGCCCCCTGGGCAAGCCGGCGCTGACCGTGCTGGAGAGGTGGTACGGAAAGCCTGCGCCGGTGCGGTAGGGGCGGCCGCACAGGGCCGCCCCTACGATTCTATTTCTGGGCGTGCCGAACCTTGGGATCGATGGCCCGGTAGAGCGACTTCCACTGGACGTAGGTGTCCACGTCCACGCGGAGGGCCTTGCACTCCGGCGGCACCTGCCGGATGGAGGGGTACTTCACGCCGGCGTAGGTGATGGAGCCGTCCCGGTGGACGGTCCCGACCAGCGCGCCGGCCCCGCTGGCGGTCCTGAACGGAAGGATTCGAGAGCGCATCCGGAACCTCCCTTCCGCGCAGATGATACTGCTAGACGTCCAGCACCTCGTAATGCGTGACGTTCGGCTCCATCTCCAGGAGGTAGTCCTCGCAGCCGGGGTAGTAGCGGGCGCGCTCCACATCGTCGCCGGCAAAGGCGCGGATCGCTTCCCAGGAATCCCAGAGGGTAGTCAGGAGGTAGTGCGTGACGTCCCCTTCGGTCCGCCGGAAGACGAAGACTCCCCGGTTTCCCGGGGTGGAGGCGTAGTCGGAGAGCCCCGTCCTCTTCAAATGCTCGAAGTACTCGTCGGCCTGGACCGCCCTCACCCTCCCGTGCCACTGCCTCGCGATCATTTCTTGTCCTTGCTCCGCTGGTAGACCGGCGCCAGGAAGACGGCATCGAGGTCCGGCCCGGGAAGCGGGACGTCGGCCACGACCTGCCAGTAGACCTTGTTGAGCTCCGTTCCGGGAAGGTCGTTCGGGACGTCGAAGGAGAAATCCACGTGCTCCAGGGGACTGCCCGGCTCGCCGGGCAGGGGGATCTCCCGGGTCTCCCTGTAGATCGCGTACGGCTCGATCCTGTGCTGCGGCCCCGTGGGTGTGGTGTGGGTCACCAGCTCGTCGCGCACGCAGCGCAGCGTCAGCCGGAGCGGAGCCGTGGCGCGCACGTCGCGGGGAAAGGCGATCCGGCCGCGGAGCGCCTGGCCCAGGAACACGGGGATCTCCTCCCAGATCACCACGGGACCGCGGAACCGGACCACCTGGTAGGTCTTGTAGAGCGTGTCGTAGACGATGAGCAGAGCGAACAAATCGAGAAGGATGAGGATCCCGCGGAAGATCCAGCTCCCGGAGAGCCACGCGATGTTGAGCAGCGCGACTATGCTGAAGAACACCACGCGCCCGAGGACCACGCTGCTGCCGTCGGTCCCATAGTCCGGCTTCATCCACCGCTTGCTCCAGGGATGGTCCCAGGTCCAGGGCTCAGCCTCGGAGCTCCTGCCCACACGCTGGGGGCGATCGGGGTCCCCCTCCTGGATGATCGCCATCTGGATCATGAGCAGCGAGAACAGAATGAGGGTCCCGCCGAACGCCATGGCCCCCCAGAAAAATGCCGGATCGGCCTCCTCCCGCAACGCCTCCTTGTCAGGGCCGACCGTGCCCGCGAGGCCGAACAGGAAGAGCGCCGTCCCGGCGGCCAGGAAGACCAGCAGGACGTAGGCGACCTTGCTCGCGTGGAACCGGCGGAAGAACCCGCGGCCGAACACCGACTTCGTGCCGGGCACGGGGACCATGCCGCGGGGAGTGACGTAGAGCCTCTCCCTCTCCCGGGAGACGGTGGAGGCTTCCCGGCCGGCGCCTTCTTCGGAGGGGGGCGGCGTCGTGAGCATGGCGATCGCGGAGGTGATTGTACCAACTTCGTGTCCCGTGTCACGTCTTGCCGCCGTCGCGCACCCAATCAGATAGAAGCAAGTTTTCTCTTTGATCGGAGCGTTCAATCCCCCGGGGCCGTGTCGGCTGCCGGTACTTCCGGGGAGGGGTGTGTCCCTTCCCCAAGGAGGCAATCCATGGATGTGAAGAGGTTGGTGCGCGGCCTGGCGGTCTTCGCCATTGCCGCGGGTATCGCGGGCTTCGCGGCGCCAGCGGGCGCGACGACGCTGATCCGCGAGAGCCTCGACGATCTGGTCCGCTCGAACCGGACCATCGTCGTGGGCGAAGTTCTCGACACGCGCTCGTACTGGAACGCGGATGGGACATTCATTCTCACCGACGTCCGGATCGCGGCGCACGACGTGGTCAAGGGCAATGTGAAAAACCGTGAGCTCACAATCACCGTCATGGGCGGGACGGTCGGCGATCTGACCACCCTGATCATCGGCAATCCCGATCTCGTAGCGGGAAATTCCTACGTTCTGTTCCTCAATGAAGAGGACCTGCCCGGCGGCAAGGCCCTCACGGTCCGCTCCCTGATTCAGGGCGCTTTCGACGTCAGGATCGGCAGGGACGGCCTGCGCGCGGTCAGCCAGGCCAACGCCCATCCGCTTCTCCCCGACGCCCGCGGCTCGTACGAGGCCGAGGGCGGCCGCGAGGGCTTCCAGCTCAACTCGATGATGCGGTCGATCCGTGAAATCGTGGGCTACAACGGCGCAAGCCCGGAGGTGAAGTGATGAACCGCAAGGCTTTCGCTCTGGCTCTCGTCGCCGCGGGGCTGATCGCCTCGGCGGCCCCCTCCCACGCCTATCGCATGATTCAGAACACCGGCGTCGGCCGCTTCAGCGCCGGCGCCGCGGTGGCGTGCAACGCCTCCGGCGGATTCACCCACTGGAACAACAAAAACATCAGTTGGCGCCTCAACACCGCCAACCAGGGCTCGGGCAAGACCACGGCCTTGTCGAATGCCCTGGCCTCCTGGACCAACGTGACCAGCGCCAACCACGTGCTCACCTACGCCGGCACCACCACCACCGGCTTTACCACCAACGGCACCAACACGGTGCTCTGGGCCTCGGGCAACGGTTGCACGGGCTCCTGCCTTGCCATCACCGCCCTGGTCCTGCAGTCCGGCCAGGTGATCGTCGAGACCGACATCTCCTTCAACAACAATGTCACCTGGACGACGAACGGCGCCAACTACGACACCGAAGCCGTCATGGCCCATGAGATCGGCCATTCGCTCGGTATCCATCACACCGAAGCGGGCACGACGCCGACCATGTACGCCTTTTACTTCGGCTCGGCCGGCCGGTCGCTGGCGACCGACGACCGCTCGGCGCTCCAGTGCGCTGAATCGCGCTATTGATCCATTCCCCTTGGGGCTGGGTCTTCTAATGATTTTGGGCCGCCGATCGGCGGCCCGTTTCTTTTATTCGAAGCTCGTCGCGAACGGGAGCGGCTTGATCGACTTCCGGCAGCTTTCGATGTCGAGCCCTCCTGTCGCTTTTCCGGAGCTACCGTGAGTCAGAAAATCTGAATACACGCGGTCCAGGCACTCGACGCCCGGGAGGCCATAGAACACGTGCGCGCCTCCGGGCACGACCAGGACGCGGCTCTCCGGTAGCGTAGCTGCCACGCGCTCCGCCCACTCGATCGGCATCGCGGGATCGTTCTCGCCGGCATAGATCAATACCGGCACGGACGAGCGCACCGGCTCCAGAAAGCTCGCGGGTATCTTCGCCGCCGGCCATTCAGCGCAGGCGGCGAGCTGCTGCCTGGCGCGAAGGTCGCCCATGAACGTCCCCTTGGCGAGGCGCGTGGCCTCCTCCAGGTCCATGAAGGCCACGTCCTCGGCGCAGGTCACCGAAAGATAGAGACCGGCCGGAGCCGTGAGCATCGCGCTGGCGATGTCGTGAGCGGTCTGGGCCAGGGGCTCGAGGTCCCCCGACGCCGCTCGGCGCAGGAGGAGCGGCACCACGCGGGCGCCGGCCGGGCGATAGAGCAGGTAGCGCACCGTCCGGGTCGCGGCGTCGCGCGACAGCCGCATCTTCCACTTTTTGCCGTTGTCGTCCCGGAGCGTCACCTTGACGGGCTTCGCCAGCCTCTTCAGGACCGCTTCGAGATCGCCCACCGGGTCCGGGAAGGCGGCGCGGCACCCGGGCTCGGCGGCGCAGGCCGCGGCCATCTTCTCGAAAGCGGTCTGCGTGTGCGCGGCCAGGGACTGGGGGACGCGGGCATCCATGGGCAGCACCGCGTGGAGGTGGACCGTCCGCACCGCTTCAGGGTGGCGCCGGAGGTAGACCAGCGCAGCCCGGGAGCCGTACGACGCGCCCAGGAGGTTGACCTTGCCATAGCCCAGAGCGGCGCGGACCTCGTCGACGTCGGCGACGATGTTGTCGGTGGTGTACTGCGCGAGATCATGATCCCGGGCCAGGATCTCCCGGCAGCGGCGCGCCCGGGCCGGGTTCGTGGTCGTGTCCTCCGCCCTGGGGCAGAACAGAGGGTCCGAGCCGCCGGTGCCCCGGATATCTACCAGCACCAGGTCACGGTGCCGGAGGGCCTCCGCGAATTCCTCGGTCAGGCCCGGCCCCGAGTCGACAGCGGACCCGCCCGGTCCGCCCTCGAAGTAGAGGACCGGATCGGGCTCGACCGGTGTCCCGCTGGCAGGGCTGGCGGGGATTACCACCACGCGCAACGGGATCTTCCGCCCGGTCCCCGCGGACCGGTTCTCGAACACCTCATAGGTCCCGCAGCGGACCTCGCGATCGAAATCCAGCAACCGGCAGGGCTTCAGCTCCAGGGACGGAGACGAGGGAAGCCCGGCCAGCAGGGCCAGAAAAGCAGCGGCGAAAGCGCTCATGGTCGCCTTAGACCGCGAACCGAGCCGGGGAGTTCCGGGAGGGGAGCTCTTACCCGAGCGCAAACCAATGGTGTCTAAAACACCATGGCAGGTCGGCCCGAAAGGGAGGTTCTCCGTGAACTACAAAGCCATGCTCATAGCGGCCCTGTTCTTCCTCGGCACCGTGGGCTGTTCCGCTCCGGAGGAGCACGACGCGCCGGGTCCCAGTGTGGATGCGGCGGACGCGAGCTCCGGGCTCAAGGGCCATCTGGATCGAGAGGAGCCCGGGTCTCCGGACCTGCCCCTGAGGGCGGTTTCGCTTCGGGCCCTTCAACAGACGCTCGCCGCCTGTGCTCCCCGCGGTGACTGCCCGGAAGAGACGCTCCTGTTTGGAAAGCTCACCCAGGTCCTCGGCTACACCCTGGACCCCGAGAACAGGGACGTGCTCGTCTATGGGCTTGCCGATCCGGGGCTGCCGCAGATCCACGTGGAGGACTTCGTCGTCGCCCTACGGAGCAGTTGGCTCAAGTACGCCGAGATGAAAGGGGACACCCTGGTGTACACCCATCCCGGCTGCGACATCCGTCCGGAGCCTGCCCTCGTCCTCAAGCTGCACGACGTCAGCCGGCAGTTCCATGGCAGCTCAAGCCCTGGGGAGACGGAAGCGGCCATAAAAAACTGGCAGCAGACCTGCGGACAGCCCCAAGAGGTATCGGTCCTCGGCATCCCTTTCGACACCCGCTTCGCGCACGTCATGGTGATCGCCGATTACGACATGAAACGCCTCGCCGATGGGTCGGACAGCCTGGATCTTCCCGGCCTTGAGAGCATGATGGATATGGAGCTCCGATCGGTCGAGGACGCCCTGCGGCAACAGCGGCCCGTGGGCCTGAAAGCCGGCATGAACCGCTTCTGGCTGACGCCCGGCGATCAGCTCTACGAAGAGGCCGACGGGATCACCTGGCTCAGTTCCGGCCCCGTCCACATCCGCACCCACGCGATCGGCGCCGATGCCAGCGGCGAGCTGGGCGACACGGCCGGGAGTGATCCCACGGCCGAGGACTTCGCGCACCGCTTCTCCGTCCTGTACGACAAGGTCGCGGAGCAGCGGCCGATCTATCGCGAGCTGCGGACCCTGTTCCAGATCTACGCCCTGACCCAGGTCCTGCGCTTCCGGGGCGCGCCCGACGAGGTGGGCCTGGACCTCGCCTACTTCCTCGAATCCCACCCCCTGGCGCCCACGCCGGTAAAGCGCCAGGTTCCGGGGCGGCACCGGGTGAAGCGGTTCCGAAACGAGCGGCAGGTCCCCGGAGGAACCGAGATCATCCAGTTCTGGATGCCGAGCTGCGGCGGCGTGGAGATGAGCATCGAGCCGGCAAACGAGCAGTTCCGGCGGGGCAGGTCCGACCTCCTGCCCGGCTTGCGCGAGGGAGCGGTCGGCGGAAGGCCGAGGTCGCTGCCCGTCGCCTGGAACGTCTCGCTGAGCCCGGTCCTGCGCAAAGCCATCAAGAACAGCCGGGAGCTCCAGAAGCTCAACCGTCCGGGGAGCCCGCTCGTCGTCCGCGTCGAAGACCAGGGCTCCGGATATCAAGCCTCCACCGACCGCATCGGAGATCTCTACCAAGGGCTCGACGCCGGAGCCCTGACGAGCCAGATCGGCGAGCGGTTGGCCGCCGAGCCCGGGGAGAGCAGGACCGTCTTTCTGCAGATGCAGGGGTTTTCCGAAGACAAGGCCGAAGCCTTCATTCTGGAATCCCGGTTGCGGCTGGCCCAGCAGCATCCCGATTTCGAAGTCCGCGCCGTGCACAATGTGGCGGGCAAGGCCGTAGAGGAGATGCTTTTTTCTCCAGGTACCAGCCTGACTCGTGATCCCGAGCCGGCACGTCCGGACAAGCGGGGGGAGGCCGAGGGGTATGCAACCTCCGTCAGCCTCGCGGTCAGGGTCAGAAACAAGATCCACCAGGTGACCCTGCACATCTGGTCGGCCAGCAAGGAAGTGGTGGACGCGTTCGTAGCGAGGATCAAAGTGCATTTCGCGGACTCGGGCTCCCTTGCGATGAGCGTGGCCGAGGTGATTGAACTGACGCGCCGAGAGATCAGGAGGGATTTTGGCGAGCGCGCCAACGACCTGCAGGTCGAGATTGAGGAAGAATTCGACAAACGCCATCTGGTCGACCTGACGCGCAGCCGGGACGAAGGGTCCGCATGAGTCCCGAGGGGATTGCGAAGCGGATCACCCTGCCGGAGGACTGCGTGCTGGGCTTCGGCATTCCCACCAGCCAGGAGGGGTTTCGCGCGAGCTGGCGGCGCGGCTCTCCCCAAAGCTTCGCCCGGAGCTTCCGCGGAACGGCGGCCTATCACGCGCAGGTGATCGCACCCTTCCGCCGTCTCGAGAGCCAGTTCCGGAAGCTCGGCGCTCATCTGGTCCCCGACCTCACGCTTGGCCAGTACGCCTCCTTGTTCCAGGACCGGCGGACACACGCCGTAATCCTCTTTTCCCACTGGGGCGGCGACTTCATCGAATTTCGGGACGGGCCAGTCGGCATCGATGCGTTCATCCAGGCGATCCCGGCGGACTTCGCGGTCATCCTCGATCTCTGCGTCTGTCATCCTGTGGATCTGATTTCTCCCCTTCGCGCGAGCCGTCCCTATTGTCTGATTCCCTATATCGGGACGAGAGCGACTCCAGTTTATTGGCTGTACTTCTACCGCGATCTCTTCCGCTGTCTCCGCAACGGCTCAAGGTCCTATCTTTCCGCCTCCATGGAGCTGGTCGCTGGCTACTCCGGAACACCGTTGGAGGTGCAAACGTGAAAAGCGACCTGCGGCATAGTGTCAAGAAGTACCTGGAGGCCGAAGGACTGCTGGATTTCGTGAAGCTGGGCCCGGCAGACGAGCCCTCTCGACCGCCCGACGCTCGGAGGCTGGCAAGCTTCGAGGAATCCCTGCGGCAGTCGCGGAGATTCCGGGCACGCGTGCAGTGGATCTGTGTGGCGCTGCTGTGCTCCGTGTTCGCTCTGCAAGCGGTTTTCCTGGTCTACGGCTTCCTGGCGAACCGCGCTCAGGCCGGCCTCGTCGGCGGGATTGGCGGGATCGGATTGCTGCTCCTGCCGACGGTATGGAGACTGCGGAGGATCTGGATCGACAGCATCCTTGCAGAGCTCATGATCGACGCCATCAGGGATCATCCCCCGGAGGAGGCGGTCCGGATCGTGGAGATGGTGCATTGGGTCCTCGCAGGCAGGCGCCCGGCTGAGCCTGAGCCGGAGGACAGGCTCCGGATCCTTTTCGTGGCGAGCGATCCCACGAACGCGGCACGGCTGCGCCTCGGCGAGGAGGCGCGGGAGATTCAGGAGAGGCTGGCGATGGCGAAGCTGCGAGACCGCTTCGAGTTCCACCAGTGGTCCTCGGTGCGGCCGAAGGACCTCGTCCAAGCACTGCTGAAAACGCGGCCGGATGTCGTCCACTTCTCAGGGCACGGCACGGTCGACGGAGAGCTCTGCTTCGAAGACGAGACAGGAGAGGCGTTCCGGGTATCGCCTGCCGCGCTCGCGGACCTCTTCCGCGAGTTCCGGAACATTAGATGTGTGCTGCTCGTGGCCTGCAACTCCGAGCCGCAGGCGAAGGCGCTGGCCGAGCACATCGAGCACGTCGTCGGCACCCGAGGAAAGATCGGCGACCAGGTGGCGATCGCGTTTGCAGTCGGCTTCTATCAGGGTCTGGGCGACGGCCGCAGCATGGAAGATGCCTATCGTCTCGGATACGCGACAGCCGGGTTGCAGGATCTGGTCGATCAGGCTCCCCTTCTCCTGATCCGCCGGACTTCCGCGGCTTCGGCAGCCTGAGACCACGCTGGCAGCGCGATTGCTTTCCCTGCTTCGGGGAGCAGAATGCTCTCCACCAGCTAGGAGGTGCAATCTTGGATTTAATGAACCTGCTCAATCAGCAGCTCAGCGGACCCCGGCTCACCCAGATGAGCCAGCAGCTCGGAATCTCCGAGGACCAGACCCGCGAAGCCCTTCCGGCCGCGCTCGCGGCCTTGACCGGTCAGATGGCGCAGAACGCGTCCCAGCCGCAGGGTGCACAGCAGCTCTCCAACGCCCTGTCCAAGGACCACGACGGGAGCCTGCTCGACTCCCTGGACGGCTTCCTGGGCGGCGGGGGTGGGAACCTCAACACCGGCGCCTCCATCCTGGGCCACGTCTTCGGCGGGCGGCAGCAGCGGGTGCAGGGCAATCTGGGTAAAGCCACCGGGCTCGACCCGCAGACCACCGCCCGTCTCCTCGCCATGCTCGCCCCGATCGTGCTCGCCTACCTGGGCCGCCGCCAGCGGCAGCAGGGGCTCGATCCTGGCGGTCTCGCGGGCGTGCTCGGCCAGGAGCGCCAGAGTGTCGAGCAGCACCCGCAGGCCCGCCGCGGTCTGGGAGCCCTCCTCGACCTCGACGGCGACGGCCAGGTCATGGACGACCTCGCCAACCTCGCCGGCGGGATGCTGGGCAACCGGCGGTAGCTCCTCTCTCCAAGGAGAAAGGGACGGGCTCTTGAGCAGCAACCCGTCCCCCCCTTCGTCTCCCAGGTATGATCAGGGCCTATGCGACGCCCGGCTCTCCTCGGAGTCTTCCTGGTCTTCTTCCTGGTCTCCGTCGGCGCGAGCGCGCAGCAGCCCACGACGCTCGTCCGAGGACGGCGCCGCTCTCCGGCATTTCGCGCGGGATATGAAGCCCGGTCCCTCCTGAGCGGCATATACTCCCGCCCGAAAGGAGGGCTGCCATGGATACCGAATCCCTCGTCTATCTCGTCAACTTCAATGCCCAGGCCATGGGCCTGAACCTGGAGGGGATCACCCACGAGGACTCGCTGGTGCAGCCCCCGCGAGGGAACTGCCTCAACTGGGTCGTCGGTCATCTTCTGGTGCACCGGAACAAGATGCTCGAAGCCCTCGGCGAGCCGCCGGCCCTGCCCCCGGGGGCGCTGAAGCGTTATGACCGCGGCAGCGAGCCGATCACCGGCGACGGTCCCGATGTCGAGCCGATGGAGCGGCTGCTCGAGGGGATGGCCAGCTCCAAGGCGAAGGTCGTCGAAGCGATTCAGCGGGCCGGGGACGACGCTCTCGCCAAGCCTTCCGGCCAGAGCACGGTCGGCAAGACTCTCCTCGTGCTTTCCATGCACGAGGCCTATCACGTCGGGCAGATGGGCCTGCTCCGCCGCATCGCAGGCAAGGAGCGGGCGATCAACTGACCTGCCCCTGAAGAGCAAGCCGGACAATCAAGGAGGGCTCTCACCATGCCGATCTATTACTTTACCTTCCTGGCCTCTCCGACCCCGAAGGCCGGGGAGCTCGCCGATGCCGGAGGCGCCTACGTCAACTGTTGGATGCTGAACGAGGACCGCCAGCCGGCCGAGCAGCGCGCCACGCAGCTCATCGAGGAGTACGGGTGGTCCGTGGAGGCGCTCGAAGAGGCCGGGACCGTCACGAGCAACGACTACGCCGAGGACGACGAGGACCGCGAGTTCTACGAGCAGGCCCTGATCGAACGCGAGGTCCTCGTCTTCAACGTCTGGCCGCGCGGAGACGGCGAGGACGATGACGACGAGGAGGACGACGAGGAAGAGGCCGAGGACGAGGAGGACGGCGGGCACACGGCGTGAGCTGAGCGCTGTCCGATGCTGAAACGGATCGAGACGGCGACCGCCGTCCTGCTCACTCTCCTCGCGGTCGCTCTCCATATCGCGCGGGCCCTGCACGCCGGCGGGCTCTGGCGGGATGAAGCCGGCGCTCTGCAGGTGGCCACGCTTCCCACGCTCGGGGAGGTCTTCCAGCGGTTCCCGCACGAGGCCTTCCCCATGCTCTTCCCCACCACCCTGCGGACGTACGTGGGGGTATTCGGGGACTCCGATCTCGCCCTTCGCCTGTTCGGGATGACCGTGGGGATCGCCATCCTGGGCGCGTTGTGGCTCAACGCCCGGCGGGCAGGGACGGTGCCGCTCGCTTCCATGGCCCTGCTGGGATTCCATCCGGCGTTCCTGTTCTACGGCGACTCGATCCGCGGCTACGGCCTCGGAGTGCTGCTGACCCTCCTGGTGTTCTGGGCGTACACGCGGCTGGTTGGAAAGCTGGACCGGAGCACTCTCGCTGCCGCGGCCGTGACCGCGGTGCTCAGCGTCCATCTCGTGCTGCACAACTCCGCGATGCTCCTCGGCCTCGGGGTTGCGGCAGCGATCGTGGGTGCAGTGCGCCGGCAATGGCGGCTGGTCCTTGCGGCGTTGGGGATCGGGCTCTTCGCTGCCCTGACGCTGCTCCCCTACATCGGACCGTTGAGCGCGGCTCGGGAGTGGGACGTCCTGATCGCGGAGGAGGGACTGGGACTGCGGCGGATCTTCCAGTCTCTCGTCGAGGCGATCGGCTCTCCCGCGCTGTTGGGAGGCTGGGCCGTGCTCCTTGTTCTCGGCGCAGTTGGGCTCCGGACCATGGAAACCGACGCACGGCTCTTCCGGTTCCTGGTCATCCCCGCGGCGCTCGGCGCCCAGTGCGGACTCTTCCTGGTCATCGGCTACCCGCCGCAGATCTGGTACTTCCTTCCGCTGCTGGCCCTGGCCGCGAGCGCCCTGGACGGACTGATCGCAGGATCGGTGCCCCGGGTGGCGCGCCTGGTCGCCGCGGTGGGGATCGCGTTCCTGCTGCTCCCGGCCGTGACCCGGGAGGCCCTGCTCCGCATGACCAACACCGACCTCGTGGCCCGCCATCTGGAGGAGCACGCGGGGGACCAGGACCTCGTCCTGGTGAACCCGTGGTTCCTCGGGGTCAGCTTCCACCGTTACTACGAGGGCAAGGCGCGCTGGGAGACGATCCCGGCCCTGGAGGACCACCGAATGCACCGTTACGACCTGCTCAAGGCCAGGATGGCCACGGCCCGTCCGCTCCGGGACGTGCTCGGCGCGGTCCGGCAGACCCTGCGCTCGGGTCATCGCGTCTGGCTGGTCGGAAGCTATACCACTGCGCCCAAGGGTCAACGCCCGCCCGTGCTCGGGCCGGCTCCAGGAGGGTCCTTGTGGGGCTGGCGGGACGCCCCTTACTCCATCTCGTGGTCGTTGCAACTGGGGGCTTTCCTGAGGAACAACGCCATGCAAAATCGCGAGGTCCGGGTGCCAGTGGACGGACCCGTCAGCGGCTTTGAAAACCTGAATCTGTACGAGATCCGCGGCTGGCGCCGGAGGAAAGCGGCAACAAGGTGACGGTCCCGTCCCCGTTCGCGGACGTTCCAATCACATTTCACGATTCTTGATCAATCCTTTGGATCAACGTGATCCATTCGATTGGATCGACATTGATGCATCAGGCCGGATAAGCCCTGCCACGATTGAGTTTTCGGCTCGATTGCCCTGGTGGCACCGCGGTTGCTCTTTCTTCCCTGTCAAATGACCGCGGGCGTCTTCGCGAGAGGACGAGCCGACCAGGAGGCCAGGAAAATGCGACGGAACCGTTTCCTCACGGCTGGGCTGCTGCTGTCTCTTCTGATCGCCGGACGCGTTGCAGCTGCCGAAGAAAAACCTTTTGATCCCAATCGCGGCGGTCTCCTGCTGCGCGGCGAGAAGGGCTTCGAGCTTCCCGCTCCCGCGCTCGGCACCACGATCGAGATGCGGGTGACGGGCGTCGTGGCGCGGACGAAGGTCACCCAGGTGTTCCAGAACCCGACGAAGGAGTGGCTGACCGGGGTCTACCTGTTCCCGCTCCCTGAAGGCGCCGCAGTGGACACGCTGCGCATGGTCGTGGGCGACCGGGTGCTCGAAGGGCTGGTGCAGGAGAAGGAGCAGGCACGGCAGACTCTGGCGGCCGCTTCGAGCGCGGAGTGCGGGTGCAAGGCCTCGCTCCTGGAGCAGCTCCGGCCGGGCCTCTTCACCCTGTCGGTGGCCAACGTCGGCCCGGACGAGACGGTCGAGATCGAGATCGGGCTCCAGCAGGTCGTGCGCTACGAGCAGGGACGGTTCGTCCTCCGCTTCCCCACGCTCGCGCCCCCCCGGTACTCTCCACCGACACAGGTGGCCACTCTGGCAGAGCCCGAGATCCCGCAGGTCCCCGTGCTGTCCGGCGCGGCGCCCCGCAACCCGTTTGCCCTGCACGTGGACCTCGCTCCCGGCTTCCCGCTCGCCGGACTCGGGAGCTCGACCCACGACGTGGCGGTCGAAGAGGACCGGAAACATAGCCGGTGGGCCGTGGACCTCGCGCGCGGCGTGGTCCCCTCGGACGGCGACTTCGTCCTCGAATGGGCGCCCGCGGTCGGCCGCGAGCCCCGGGCGGTCTACTTCGTCGAGGAGGTGGACGGCGAGCGCTACTCCCTGCTCATGATGCTGCCCCCCGACGATGCCCAGGCGCTCGCGGGCCGCCTCCCCCGCGAGACGATCTTCGTGATCGACAACTCGGGCTCCATGTCGGGGACTCCGCTGGAGCAGGCGAAGGAGGCCCTGCTCCGCGGTCTTGACCGCTTGCAGCCCGGCGACTGGCTCAACGTCATGAAGTTCAGCACCCTGACCACGGCGCTCTTCCCGGACAGCGTGCCTGCGACTCCCCAGACGTTGGAGCAGGCGCGGAGCTTTGTGCGCGGCCTCGGACCCGAAGGCGGCACGGAGATGCTCCCGGCACTCCAGCTCGCTCTCGCCGGGCGAGGAGCTACGGGCCTCGTGCGACAGGTCATCTTCGCCACGGACGGGGAGGTGAGCAACGAAGCTGACATCCTGGCCTTCCTCCCTTCGCACCTGGGCGACCGGCGGCTGTTCACCATCGCCCTTGGCGTTGCCCCGAACGCCGCCTTCCTGCGCCGGGCGGCGGAGCTCGGGCGCGGCTCGTTCACCCAGATCACCAGCCTCGCCCAGGTCGCCGAAGGCATGGCGGACCTGTTCGCCCGCCTCGAATCCCCCATGCTGAGGGACATCCAGGTGCAATGGTCCGATCCGGCGGCCGAGGCTTGGCCCGCCCGCATCCCCGACCTCTACCTGGGCGAGCCGCTGGTGGTCAGCGCCCGCCTGGGCGAGCCCGGACCCGTGGCCGTCTCCGGCCAGCGCAGCGGCAGCTCCTGGGAGGACGAGCTCCCGGCCCCGGCTCCCGTGAAGGGCGCGGGGCTCGACCGGCTCTGGGCCGGCCGCAAGGTCCAGGCCCTGATGGACAGCCTGCAGGACGGCGGAGATGCCGAAGAGGTGCGGCAGGCCGTCCTGGAGCTGGGGCTGCGGCATCACCTCGTGACCCCCTACACCAGCCTGGTCGCCGTGGACGTCCAGCGCACGGCCCCGCCCGGCGTGGAGCCCTCCTCCCGGATGATCCCCCTGAACCGGCCCCGGGACTCCGATGGGGTCCACGGAATGGTGGAGGAGACCATCACCCTGACGGCCGAGAGCCCGCTCCTCGACGAGCGGAGGATCTCCACCTGGTCAACCGTGTCCCAGACCGAGATCGAGAAGATCCCCTCGGCGCGCGACCCCTGGGCCGTCCTGCAGCGCACGCCGGGCGTGCTCGTCGACCGCGTCAACGTCGGCGGCAACGAGAGCGGCCAGCAGGTGGTCGCCACCGTGGCCGGGACCGCCGGGCAGAACCTCTGGGCGGTCGACGGCGTGACCCTCACGGATATGGCCGCGATCTCCTCCTCTCCCGGCTACTTCGACTTCGACGCCTTCGAGGAGATGCAGGTCGAGACTGGCGGAGCCGACGTCACCCTCGAGACACCCGGAGCCCGGGTCCAGCTCATCCGGCCCCGCGGCACGAACGAGTGGCGGGCGTCCGGCTTCGCGCTCTGGAGCGGCGGCCCGCTCTCGGAAGGCTCGGAAGGCAGCCTCGACAGCCTACGGGTGGCGGACCTGGATACCGGAGGCCCACTCGTCCGCGACCGGCTCTGGGGCTGGGGCGAGGCGGGCCGGGACGAGATCGACCGCGTCGCCCTGGGTGGCCAGGAAGAGGCGCGGGTGCGCGAGAGCGGGAGCTTCCAGTTGAACGCCCAGCCCGGGGCCGCCACGTCGGTCAGCCTGATGGGGAGCGGCGGCCGGGCGGAGGGCTCCGGCGCGGGCGCGGGTCCCTCCCGCTCGCCCGAGACCACCTGGGACGAGGAGGGCCGCGAGGCCCTCTGGAGCGCCGAGGTCACGCACGTCGCGAGCTCGAGCCTCTTCCTGACCGGCTCCTGGGGAGGGAGCGAGCGCAATGTCCGCGATCTCCCGAGAAGGGAAGGCGACGTCCTCATCGATGCGGCGGGGGTGGCCCGCGGAAGCTGGTTCGGGATCGAGGAGGAGCAGAAGACGCGCGAGGCCCGGCTCATCTCCAATCTGTACTTCACCACCGGTCCCGCTTCGCACGACATCCTGCTCGGATCGGGCTGGCGAAGCCAGGATGAGGACTGGACCCTGGCCGCGCCGGACCGGATGGGGATCGCCGGCGACGTCTTCCGTCTTCCGGATGGGCTCGCGGTCTCCGAGGCCTGGCAGAGCGGAACCGCGGATGCCCGGACCGAGACCTACAGCCTCTGGGGACAGGACACCCTGAACCTCGGCCCGGCCACCCTGGTCCTGGGAGCGCGCCTGGACCGGCAGGACCTCGGAATCCTGGAAGCCCGGCCCTGGACGCTCGCGCCGCGCCTCGGTCTGAGCTGGGCTCTCGGCGCGGAGCGCACGACCCTGCTGAAAGCGTCCGTGGGCCGGTTCGCCTCGCGCATCGGGTCGCGGGCCGCGTGGCACCTGGACCCCGATGCTCCCGCGGTGCGCCGGTCGTTCTTCGAGGATCTCGACGGAGACCTCCTGCCCGGTGCGGGCGAGCCGTTCCGGCCGTGGCACGGAGAAGGAATCGACACCGTGGACCCGGACCTGCGGCCCGAGATCACCGACGAAGCGGTCCTCGGGATCGAGCACGCGCTCTGGCCCGAGCTCCTGATCGGGCTGCGGGCGACCTGGAGGCAGACCCGGCATCTCCTGGAGGAGCGCCTCCTGGTCCGCGATGCATCGACCGGCGAGGTCTTCGCGGCAACGGCTTCCGACTGGCTGCCCACAGGCCGTCTGACCGGGGTGCTGCCGGACGGTGCTCCCTACGACGTGGCCGTCTGGGACCTGCGCGACGATCTCTCCTGGACCGGCGGCACGCTCCTGGTCAACGGCGACCGGAGGCAGGACGACCTCGGGCTCTCCCTCACCTGGAACAAGCGGCTGTCCCAGGGCTGGATGACCCGTGGGCACGTCTCCTGGCACGACGGCGACCAGCGGCTGGGCAGCGAGTTCCGCCTCTTCGACGATCCCACGAACACGGTCGGGGGCCTGGACGACGAGGGCTTCCCGGTGACTGGCGCGGACTCCAGCCGGCCGCACGAGAGGCTCCGTTTCCAGGGATCGCACTGGTCGTTCCACGCCAGTGGTCTGGTCGAGCTGCCCTGGCAGTTCCGCCTCGCCGGAGCGCTGAACGGCCGGGAGGGCTCTCCCCTGCCCTGGTTCCGGCAAGTGGCCCGGGAGCGCTCCGGGCCGGTCCGGGTGCAGCTCACCGATCGCCCCGACGCGTTCCGGACCTCCGATATCGTCACGTTCGACCTCCGGCTCGACCGGGAGATCATGCTGAGTGATACCGGCTTCACCCTGAGCCTGGAGGCCTTTAACCTGTTCGGTGAGAGAAACGTGCTCCACCGGGAGCTCGACCTCGGAGTTGGACGGGGAGGAGCCGCGGACGAGGTGCTCGCGCCGCGCACCCTCCGCCTGGGGGTCCACCTCGCGTGGAGGTGATCACCCCAGCTCTTCCGGCTCCTCCTTCTTCAGGTCCTCCATCAGGGTGAGGACCGTGTTGGTCAGGGGCCGGAGGAGCGGCAGTCGGGCGAGCGTGACCAGACGGACGACCAGCGTCACGGTGCGGTCCAGGAGGCGGTAGGTCCGGACGCAGCCCGGCGAGGCGTCGTGGATCCAGAACAGCAGGATGCCCATGTGGTACATCCAGAGCAGGTTCGGCAGCTCGGCCTTGAGCCGCCGGTTGCTCACCTTGAGGTCCGAGCCCTGGAGCACCTCCGCGAACAGGGCCGTGGCCCTCTCCCGCAACGGCCGCGACTCTTCGCTGAACGGGTTCAATGGACTCTGCGGATCGGCGGCGGCGCTGAAGAGGACGCCCGACAGCCGGTGGTAGGGCATGGCGGTGTCGATCTTCTTCCGCATCACGCCCAGCAGGCGGGCCGCGAAATCGCGCTCGCTGTCCAGGACCTCGCGGCTCGCCTCCAGGTGCTCCTCGTGGGTGCGCTCGTAAAACGCCTGGACCAGATGCTCCTTGGCGCGGAAGTAATAGTAGGCATTCCCCACCGCCACCCCGGCCGCGTCGGCGATGGCGCGCATCGTGGTCTCCACGAAGCCCCGCTCGCGGAAGAGCTCGAGAGCGGCGTCCAGGATGCGCTCCCGCGTCTGCTCCGCCTTGCGGGTCTTGAGGACCGGTTCGGTCAAGCTGCTTTCTCCACGGGCTCCACGGGTCCGCCGATCACCTGCTTCCAAGCCATTCCATGCATGGCGCCATCCAGGCGGTCGGCAAGGCGCCACAGGTGACAGGTCGGGACCGCGGGGAAGAGGTGATGCTCCACGTGGAAGAACATACTGTAGGAAAGCCGGTTGATCCAGCGGCCCCGCTGCGTCCGGGCCAGCAGGTCGTGCGGCTCGCACCCATGATGGACCGTCCACACGGCGAAGAAGCCGGTAAGGCATTCGCCGATCAGCATCGCCGCCACGTGCCAGCGCAGCGCAGGGAGAGGCACGATCAGGGCAAAGGCCACGACCGCCAGGACCCCCGCCACCTCGGCTGCGATCCAGCGGCACTTCGCGGGTGAACCGAGCCGCCACGCCGCCCGGTGCAGCCGGACCGGGAACAGCGGACCGGTGAGCACCGCCTGCCACCAGGGCAGGCGCGCCGTGGAGCCCTCGGCGTCATCCTCGTCCAGGCAGTGCCGGTGATGGTGCAGGTGGGAGACCTGGACCGCGTGCATGCTGGCGAGCATGACGACGCTCAGCCAGGAGAGCACGAGATCCTGGCTCAGCCTGGAGGTGCCGAGCGTGTAGTGCTGCGCGCCGTGGGACTGCCGCAGCCCGGTCAGGAAGAGATAGAACGAGCCCAGCGCGCCCCAGATCCAGTGGCCGTTCGCGTAGCACCAGAGCGAGACGGCCAGCCAGGGCAGAGGCAGCGTCAGCTCCCAAAGCTTTTCACCGGTGGTGAGGTGCAGCAGGTCGCGCCAGGGAACGGAACGCAGTCGGGGATCGGTGCTCATGGCGACCCTCCCAGGTCGTATGACCGGTTTTTTGAGAGACGTGCAGATCGTCCGCCGCATGCCACTCATGCGTGACATCGCGCATCAGCAGCGCGCAGTCGAACGTGATGCTTCCAGCCGGAAACAGGGCTTCATCGGCAAAATAGCTCGAATGCACAAAATCGATCGCGAGCGGCTCCACCCTCCAGGAGCTCGTGCTCAGCACGACACCGTCCAGCCGGCTGCCGCCGGCCGTTGCCGAGTAACCCAGCGCGCCGGACTCGAAGAAGGCGGACGCGTCGCTCACGCTGCGAAACACCGAGGTCGGAGGCAGCTCCTGCGTGGTGTGACCGACGACGTCAACCTCGACGCCACCGTCCGCCCCGTGCATGTGCAATTCGATGCGATCTCCCTCATCGGTCACCTGAAAAGCCGCTCTGTGATGCTCGCCGGGAAAGACCCGGCCGCCTGCCAGGTGATTGATCAGCGAGCCCGTGTCCCGCCGTGGAATATAGACGCCCTCTTGATCATCCCAAACAACGGCCACCCGGTGGGCCGCGTTTTCGCTGGAGAGGCCGAGCATCTGCGGCACGCGTTTCGGCCGGATGTCTTCCAGCCGGATGAGGCAGATGCCCGCGATCGCGTACCCGTCGTGGAGCTTCGGCCGGAACGGTGCCGGCAGATGCCTTTGCATCACGTCCGGCTCGACCCGGAAGTTGACGAGGAGCCTCCGGCGTATGACCCCGTGGATCTTTGGAAATCGCATGGTTCGGTCCTTTCCTATTGATTTCTCCGATACCGCTCGCACAGCTCTTTGGCAGCGGCCGTCCACTCGGGGTACTTGAACGAGAATCGATCCGCGAGCAGCCGTCCCGGCACCACTCGCCGGCTCTTCAGAACCAATTCCGTCTCGGTGCCGAGAAAGAACGCTCCGATCTCCAGCATCCACTTTGCCGCCGGCAATCCGATGGGCGTACCCCAGGCTTGCCGCAAACCCGCCATGAATTTCTTGTTCGGCAATGGATTTGGCGCCGCAAGGTTGACTACGCCCTCCAGATGCGGTCGATCGATGAGCCAGTAGATCGCCCGGATGAAGTCGGCTTCATGGATCCAGGACACGTACTGGCGGCCATCGCCGGCCGTGCCACCGAGCCCGCGGCGCACCAGGGTCAGCAGCGTTTCGAAGATGCCGCCGGGGTCCGGGCTCAACACCACGGCCGACCGGAGCTTCACCTTGCGTGTGTTGGGGGTCGGCGCCTCGTCGAGAGCTCTTTCCCAGGCCATGGCAACGTCGATGCTGAAGCGCCAGGAGTCGGGAGCGTCGGGTTCCGAGCCTCCAATGAGGCCGGATGTCTCATCGTTTGGCGCATCGTACCTGTGGGCATAGAGGGTCGCCGTGCTCGCCTGCAGCCAGACGGCAGGAGGGCGCTTTGCTGCGAGGATCGCTCGGCCAACGGCCTGCACGGTCGAAACGCGCGACTGAAGGATCTCGTCCCGGTTCTTCTTCGTGTACCGGCAGTTCACCGAGCGGCCCGCGAGATTGATCACGACGTCCGCCCCATCGATCTCTCCGAGCGAGCCCCACCGGACGACCCGCCATGGCATGGCCTGAGGCCGGCGGCTGAGGACGACGACCTCGTGACCGTCGCCGTGGAACGCCCGGGCGAGCAGCGTACCGACCTGGCCCGTCCCGCCTGGGATCACGATCTTCATCGCCTGGTCCATGAAGTCTGTTTTGAACATGTTCAAGAAGAGAGTACGCCCCCTCCCGGAGCCTGTCAAGAGGTTTTGAACGGGTTCAAGTCGGGCCTGATGTAGAATTCCGTCGCATGAAAAGCTTGGTCCTTCTCTGGAGCCTGTGCCTAGTCGCGTGCGCCTCGTCCCCCGGACCTGCGCCGCAGGGAGCCCCGATGAACGACGTCTACATCGACCACGTGATCGTGGGGATCGCCGACCTGGAGGAGGGGGTCCGGCGGTTTGCCGAGCTGACCGGCGTGACCGCCGAGCACGGAGGCCAGCATCCCGGGCGCGGGACCCAGAACGCCCTGCTGAGCCTCGGAGCGCCGACCTATCTGGAGATCATCGCGCCGGTGGAAGGTCCGCCGCCGCAGATGGAGCTCCTTTCCGGCCTGAAAGAGCTCGCCCCCGTCGGATGGGCGATCGGCACGAAGGACCTCGACGCGACGAAAGCCCGCCTGGAGGCCGCAGGCTTCAAGGTTTCGCCCCCGCGGGAGGGCTCAAGGGTTCGTCCCGATGGTCAGCGCCTGGAGTGGCGCACGGCCGGGATCGAGGGCCCGCCCGGCCTCATGCCGTTCCTGATCGAGTGGGGCGCGAGCACGCGCCAACCCGCCACGACCTCTCCGGAAGGCTGCACGCTGGAATCGATGGAGATCCAAGCGCCCCAGTCCGAGAGTCTGGCAAGGCTCGTGTCAGAGCTTCGGCTCGGCGCGACCGTCCGCGAATCCAGCGAGCAGAGCATGACGATCACGCTCGCCTGTCCCGCGGGCCGGGTGATTCTGAGCAGCCCGAAGCAGCCTTGAGCCATCCCGAGCGATTCGGACTCGATCTGAACATCCGGGAGCCGTCCCGAGCTTCTCGGATCGGTTCCGAAGTGCTCGCGAGCCATTTCGAATCCAAAAGATTGAATCCCAAAAACTTTGAGCCGCCCCGGGCCGCTCAGAATCGTTCTGGAACTTTTGGGAGCCGGTCCAGGATTCTGTGGATGGCTCCGGAACCCTCGGAATCGTTCTGAGCTTCTCGGATCGACTCAAAGTTCTCAGGAGCCATTCCGGATCTTTCTGAGTCAGTCAGAATTTCTCGGATCGAGTCCCAAAAGCTGCGAAGCCCTTCCAGGTTTCTCGGAACGGCTCCGGCGAGCCGTCCCTGCACCTGGGATCTGTCCTCCCTGGCCTTCGTCTACTCGGCTGACTCGCACTCGCTCGCGCGCCGCTGGAACTCGCCGCGCCGCCCCTGTGCGATCGCCTGCTGATTCCTCACCTGGATCTCCAGCGAAGGGACGCAGTACTCGCGCCGGACCACGTCGTTGAGGCGCCGGTCGTAACGTCCGAAGTTGCTCTCGCCATAGATCGTGCCCAGGATCTGCGGCCGGTCGAGGGACAGGAGGAAGAGATCCAGCGATGCCGCGCTCAGCCACCGGCCCCAGGGATGACCCTTGAATCCCGCGACACTGGCCAGGACATGGGCCTTCAGATGATCCTCGGACCTCACCCCGTGCTGGAAGATCATCGCCGCATGGTAGTAGTCGTCCGCTGACCGCAGCAGTCCCCGGTCGACGATCTCCGAGACCTCTTCGATCCGGCGGAGGACGCGGGCGTCCGTCAGGGCGCGCTCCTCAGGTGTGCCGTAGGGGCGGCCGTCGCTCTGGTCCTCCTGGAAGATCCTCTCCAGAGCTCCGATCGAGGGCGCCAGGGTGTAGACCGTCACCGTGCGCGACTTCGATCTCGCGTCCTCGACGTCGCCGGTGATCGTCAACAGGCGGCCACCACCACCGGCATCACTGAGCTCGCGGGTGTCGGTCCCGCCGATGAGCCTCGTTCCGCCGCTTTCCAGGCGCCAGGTCGTCACCAGGGCCGAGCCCTGCCAGACGGTCGTCGACCGGTGGACCATGCTGCCCCCGCCGCGCTCATTCGTCGCCTCGACGCCGTCGGTCGTCATGACAAGCGAGCTGATGAGCTCGCCCTGCGAGTCGAGGAAGCTCACCGTCAGCTTTGGCTCGCGGTGCTCAATCCGTAGCTGCGGCAGATCCTGCGCCGACGGAGGCGGCGGTGGTGCCGGAGCATCGGTCTGGCCCTTCAACTCCTTGTGCGTCGAAGACCTTCCGGCATCGGGCACCCAGAGTCCCGTGAAGTCGGGGCGCTCCGCGGCTTCGACCCGCAGAGCGACGGCAGCGACAAGCAAGGTCAGCATCAAGCGTCGAACCTTGGTCATTTCGGGCTCCTCCTAAGTTATTAGGAGTATAGCGCCGGGAACTGCCGTGTCAACGGGCCCTCACCCCGGCCCCTCTCCCGGGGGTCCGGGTGTGCGGCCGGGAGAGGGGATGGGGGTGAAGGCCAACGCCCGCGGACGCCACCCGCTCTAACGGATATCGAGCGCGACGTCCAGCGCCGGTGAGCTGTGGGTGAGCCAACCGACTGAGATCATGTCCACGCCGGTGGCGGCGACGGCGGGCGCCGTCTGGGGGGTGATGCCTCCGGAGGCTTCGGTCAGGGTCTTGCCCTTGGCCATCCGCACGGCTTCGCGCAGGGTGTCGAGGGACATGTTGTCGAGAAGGACTACGTCGACCTTCAGGTCCAGGGCCTCCCCGAGCTGCTCCAGGGAGTCCACCTCGACCTCGATTTTCACGAGATGGCCGACGTAGGCGCGGGCGCGCTCCACCGCGGGACGGATGCCGCCGGCCAGGGCCACGTGGTTGTCCTTGATGAGGACGGCGTCGTCCAGGCCGAAGCGGTGATTGCTGCCGCCGCCCGCCCGGACCGCGTACTTCTCCAGGGCGCGCAGCCCCGGCGTGGTTTTCCGGGTGCAAACGATCCGGGTACCGTGAGAGGCGACCAGCGCGACGAGGTCGCGGGTGGTCGTGGCCACTCCACAGAGCCGGCCGAGTAGGTTCAGGGCGGTGCGCTCGGCCGAGAGGATGGACCGGGCGGGGCCGCGCACGAGCGCCAGAACCTCGCCGGCCGCGGCGTCGCGGCCGTCCGCGGAGCGAAGCTCCACCTGGACTTTCGGGTCGAGGATACGGAAGGCAGAGGTCGCGGCCTCCAGGCCCGCGATCCGGCCGGCCTTGCGGGCCACGACCGCGGCTTCGGCAAGAAGATCGGGCGGGAGGATGGCATCGCTGGTCAGGTCGCCGGCACGCCCGAGGTCCTCCTCCAGAGCTCGCCGCACCAGCGGCTCGTAGAGAAGAGGAGGGAGAGAGGCCAGACGGGGCTCCACGCTCACCGCGACCGCGCTCCAGCCCTGAGCGTCTCCGAGGTGCCGGGGGATTCCAGGATGGCCGAGCCGTCCGGCGCCGCGGTCACGTGGACGCGCCGCTGCCAGTCGGGATCGGGAACGGGGAAGTCGGAGCGGAAGTGGCCGCCGCGGCTCTCGCGCCGCGCCAGAGCCGCCGCGGTCACCAGCCGTCCCACCGAGAGGAGGTTCCTCGCCTCACCCGCGAGCCGGGGGTAGGACTCCGCGAGCGCCTCGAGCTCGTCGGCCGCGGCCGAGAGGCCCTTCTCGTCGCGCACAACCCCCACCTTCTCCCACATCACCTTGCGGATGGCGATCTGCAGCTCCTCGTCCCGAGGCGTCCCTGCCGAGACGGTGGGAACGCGCCGGCCCGACGGGAAGCTCCGGCCGGCCGAGGCACGGAGATCCTCCGCCACCCGGGAGCCGAAGACCAGGGCCTCCAGGAGCGAGTTGCTCGCCAGGCGGTTGGCGCCATGGACGCCGGTCGAGGAGACCTCGCCGCAGGCCCAGAGACCCGGGAGCGACGTCCGGCCCTGGCCGTCCACGGCGATGCCGCCCATGTGGTAGTGGGCCGCCGGTGCCACCGGGATCGGCTCGGTCCGGGGATCGAGGCCATGGCGCCGGCAGAGCTCGAACACCGTCGGGAAGCGCTCCGGGAATTCGTCCCCGACCGCCTCCCGGGCATCCAGGAAGATCCGGCGGCCGGACATGAGCCGGCGCCAGATCGCCCGCGCCACCACGTCGCGGGGCGCGAGCTCGCGGTCCGGGTGCTCCTCACCCATGAAGCGGAGCCCCCGGTCGTCGATCAGGATTGCCCCTTCGCCGCGCAGCGCCTCGGTGAGGAGCGGCATGGGAGCGCCGTCCGTCTCCACGGCCAGAGCGGTGGGATGGAACTGGACGAACTCCAGGTCCACCATTCGCGCTCCGGCCCGGGCGGCCATGGCCAAGCCATCGCCCGTGGCTTCGCGGGGGTTCGTCGTGTGGAGGTAGAGCTGCCCGAGCCCGCCCGTGGCGAGCACCACGGCCGGGGACAGGTGGAGCACCCGGCGGCCGTCCGCGTGGATTGCGATCACGCCCGCCACCCGGCCGTCCTCGATCACGAGGTCCACGGCGAAGGCGCGCTCCAGGACCCGCACCTCGGGAGCCTGGACCACGGCTTCGCCGAGGGCGCGGACGATCTCCGAGCCGGTGGCATCCTTGGCGTGGAGGATGCGGCGGCGGCTGTGCGCGGCCTCGCGGCCCAGGGAGAGAAGGCCGGCGGAGTCGCGGTCGAAGCGCGCGCCGAGCTCCAGCAGGGCCTTCACCCGCTCCGGTCCCTCGCCGGTCAGCAGGCCGACCGCCCTCGGATCGCAGAGCCCGGCACCCGCGGCCAGGGTGTCGGCCGCGTGCAGGGCAGGGGTGTCATCGGTGCCGACCGCGGCGGCAACGCCGCCCTGGGCCCAGGCGCTCGAGCCGCTGATCAGCGACGTCTTCGTCAGGACGGTCACGCGCAGCGGCGCGCACCCGAGGGCCGCGGTCAGTCCGGCGGCGCCGCTGCCGACGATCAGAACGTCGGAGCGGGAGATCCCGGCCGGCTGCTGGGGGGGATGCTTCACTTCCCTTCCCTCCGGCCGACGGCGAGCATCCGCTCCACCGCGAGCTTCGCCCGCTGCCCCACCTCGGGGTCCACATGCACCTCGTGCCGCAGGTTCTGGAGCGACCACAGGATCTTGGGCAGGGTGATCTTCTTCATGTGCGGGCAGAGCTGGCACGGCCGCACGAACTCGACGTCCGGAAACTCCACGGCCACGTTGTCGCTCATGGAGCACTCGGTGACCATGACCACCCGACGAGGACGGGCCTCGCCCACGTGACGGATCATGGCCGCGGTGGAGCCCACGAAGTCGGCCTCGGCCAGCACGTCGGGCGGGCATTCCGGATGAGCCAGGATCTGGATCCCCCCGGTGCCCTGGCCCCAGGCCTTGCGATACTGGCGGAGCTCCTCGCCCGTGAAGCGCTCGTGCACCTCGCAGTGGCCCTTCCAGAGGATGATCTCGACCTTGGTCTGAGAAGCCACGTACCTGCCCAGGTACTCGTCGGGCAGGAAGATGACCCGGTCCACACCCAGGGACTCCACCACCGCGACCGCATTCGCGGACGTGCAGCAGATGTCCGACTCGGCCTTCACGTCGGCCGAGGTGTTGACGTAGGTCACCACGGGCACGCCCGGGTAGCGTTGCCGCAGCAGGCGGATGTCCGCCGCCGTGATGGACTCGGCGAGCGAGCAGCCGGCCTCGAAGTCCGGGATCAGGACAGTCTTCTCCGGCGACAGGATCTTGGCGGTCTCGGCCATGAAGTGGACGCCGGCCAGGACGATGACGTCGGCCTCGGTCTTCGCGCCCTGCTGGGCGAGCGCCAGCGAGTCGCCCGTGAAGTCGGCCACGCCGTGGAAGATCTCGGGCGTCTGGTAGTTGTGGGCCAGGATCACGGCGTTGCGCTCGCGCTTCAGCTCGTTGATCGCCTGGATGTACGGAGCATGGAAAGGCCACTCCAGGTCGGGAATGACCGAGCGCACCCGATCGCGGATGGGAGCGGTGGCAAGGGCCACCTCCGGGGTGTAATCCAGGACCGGCAGGGTTCGCGGGGCTTCCAGAAGACTCATCTCGATCCCCCTACTATGCTCATGCTGAGCATATCCAGGTCATGAAGAAAGGCCGGAACGAACCGACCTTGATGCTTATGCTATGGCTGAGTATTAGCCGTTGTCAAGAGCCCGCCACCGGGGTGACGTTCATGAAGCAAAACAGGGCGGAGGGTGGGAATATGCCGGGGACCTCACCCCCTGTCCCCCTCTCCCATCTCCCACCCATTCCCCCGCCGGGAGAGGGGGGACGATTCTGGGGCAGCCGTGCCTGCGACGGAGGCAAGATAACCTGAGCTACGTTCCCCCTCTCCCGGGGACGGGCGGGTGGGAGATGGGAGAGGGGGACAGGGGGTGAGGTCAGGATTTTCCCGGCCCCCAAAAGCGTTCTAACAGGTGATGCGAAGCCAACGACTCCTCCCGATTCTTCTTCTCCCGCTGGCCCTCTCCGGGTCGGTCCAGGCCCAGCAGAGCCAAGCCAAGCCTGCCGAAAAGAAGCAGCAGGCTCCGCAAGAGAACCCCTATCTCGAGCGCTTCAAGCAGTTGGACCGCGACAGCGACGGGTACGTCTCTCCCAGCGAGTGGCCTCTGGACGCCGACAGCTTCACGGTGGTCGACCGCAACAAGGACGGACGCCTGAGCAAAGGTGAGCTGCTTACGCCGAACACCTTCCGCCGCGACTGGGACCCGCAGCTCCAGCCGCCGGCTCGGCCCCGCCGTCTGGACCGCGACCGCCGGGAGCCCTCCCGAGACGATCTCGAGAGCACCTGGGGCGCCCACGCCACGATCCAGGACCAGCGCCTCCTCCGCAACCTCGACCGCAATCGCGACAACCGCCTGGGCCGCCGGGAATGGACCGGCACGGCCGACCGATTCCACCGCCTCGACCGCAACCAGGACGGCGTGCTCAGCCCGCGGGAGCTTTCGCGGAACTAGCCCCCTTCCCTAGCGCCGGACCCCCGGCACCCCCACCCCCGGGGCCGGACGCTCCCGGAGCACGTCGCGGCGGAACACGAACAGCTCCGCGGGCCGGCCGCCGGTCTGGACGTCCTGACCGGTGCCTTCGACCAGGCCGCCGTGCTCGACCAGGCGGCGGAAGTTCTGCTTGTGGATGCGGACTCCGGCCAGGGCCTCCACGACCCGCTGAAGCTGCAGCAGGGTGAAGGTAGGGGGGAGCAGCTCGAAGACCACGGGACGGTACTTGATCTTCCCTCTCAGGCGGCCGAGGGCGGTGGCCAGAATGCGGCGGTGGTCGAGGGCCATGGGCCGTCCGGGGAGGCAGTCCTCCCGGCGGTGGGCACCGGGAGACGGCGCCTCTCCCCGGTCGCGCCAGGCCTCGGGCACCAGCAGGGCCTCGTAGAGCAGCTCGTAGCGCTCCAGCACCCGCTCGCCGTCCCAGGCCACGCCGCCGAGGCCAAAGACGATGTCGGCCCGCTCGCGACGCTCCTGACGATGCGGCAGGTCGGGCGCCTCGGCCACCCAGGCCTCCAGCGCCGGAGCGACCTCGCGGTCGAGGACGCGCGGCCGGCCGTCCCGCCAATCCTCCCAGGGGAAGAACTCGTACCAGTCCCGCCAGCTCGCCTCGCCCTTGACCGAGGCCTCCCGCACCAGGGCGAGATAGGCGACGGAGACCGCCCGCGGACCGCCGTGGCTCTCCGCCGGATCACGTCCGCGGTCGCCGAAGGTATAGAGCTGCTCCACGTATCCCAGAGGAAGCCCGGTCTGCTCCGTGACCCAGCGCCGCAATCCCCGGTCCAGCGTGCGATCGAGGTCAGGCTCGAGGGGTCCGAAAGGAAGGGTGTCCTCAGCCGGTCCTCCGCCCGGAGGAGCCCTCCGGACCGTGAGGATCCGGGGCACCTCCTCGGTGGCCGCCGCGGTGACCGCCGCAATTACCGCGTTGAGGCCGAGGTCGACGCGGGGATCCATGAATCCGACAGAGGAAAGGGTTCGTTCACCAGATCGCGCCCGAAAACCTCGCCGAAGTGCCGGGCGCAGACGGCAGCAATATCAGGAAGGAGAGGAGCCCGCCCCGTCAGTCGCTCGATCGAGGTCATCTCCACCTGATCGAGACCGCAGGGGATGATCCCCGAGAAGTACGAGAGGTCGGTCGAGACGTTCAAGGCAAAACCGTGGGTCGTGATCCAGCGCGAGAGATGGACGCCCATGGAGGCGATCTTGCGCTTCCCCACCCAGACGCCGATGAAAGCCTGCTCCTCCCCCGGCTGAGCCTCCACTTCATGACCCGCGAAGTAGTCCGCGAGCGTGCGAATCAGCACCTCCTGGAGGTCCCGCACATAGCGCCGGATGTCCCGGCGGTCGGGGCTGAGGTTGACGATCGGGTAGCCCACGAGCTGCCCCGGCCCGTGGTAGGTAACCTGGCCGCCGCGGTTGCACTCGGCGACCTCGACCCCGCGGGCGCGCAGCCACTCGGGGCCGGCGAGCACGTCCGTGCCGTCCGCGTTGCGGCCGAGGGTGTAGACGTGCGGGTGCTCAAGGAGAAGGAAGCGCTCCGGGCCTTCCCCCTGGCGCACCGCGTCGCGCGCGGCGTGCTGCAGCTCGACCGCTTCCGCGTAGGGGACGCGGCCGAGCCAGCTCCAGTGCAGCGGGCGGCGGGCGGCGGGCGGTATCAGCGGCATCGACGGCATGGGCAGCATTGTACTGCTGTAAGATACGCCGCAATTGGCGGGGGGTGGACATTGGAGAAGCCGTGGAGAAGGTGATCACAGCGATTCTCGGCGGCGGCCAGGGGAGCCGGCTGTGGCCCCTGACGCGGGACCGGGCGAAACCGGCCGTGCCGATCGGCGGCAAGTTCCGCCTGATCGACATCCCCATCAGCAACAGCCTGCACGCCGGCATCGACCGGATCTTCGTCATCACCCAGTTCAACAGCGCGAGCCTTCACCGGCACATTGCCCAGACCTACCGATTCAGCTCCTTCTCGCTCGGCTACGTCAACATCCTGGCCGCGGAGCTGACCGCCGAGCGCAAGGACTGGTACCAGGGCACCGCCGACGCCGTCCGCCAGTGCCTGCCCCGGCTGCTGGAGCCCAACCCGCCGGAAGTCCTGATCCTCTCGGGCGACCAGCTCTACCTGATGAACATCGGCGAGCTCATGAAGACCCACCGGGAGCGCGGGGCCGACCTGACCATCGCGGTCAAGCCGGTGACCCGGGAAGAGGCCCCGGCGTTCGGCATCCTGCGCCTCGATCCGACCGGCCGCATCCGGGAATTCTGGGAAAAGCCGAAGAAGCCCGAGGAGCTGGACATGCTGGCCGTGGACGAGCAGACCCAGGCCGCGATGGGCTACCCCGCGCCGGAGGGGTCGCTCCTGGCGAGCATGGGCATCTACATCTTCCGCCCCGAGGTCCTGCGCGAGCTCCTGGTCGGCAGCACCACCCTGGACTTCGGCCGCGAGGTGATCCCGCAGTCGCTCGACCAGTACCGGGTCTACGCCTACCCCTATGAAGGCTACTGGACCGACATCGGCACCATCCCGAGCTTCCACCAGGCCAACCTGGACCTGACGGTCCCCCTGCCGCCGCTCAACCTCTACGACTCCGACCTGCGGATCTTCACCCACCCGCGCTTCCTGCCGGGGACGAAGGTGAACCAGTGCTTCGTCCAGTGCTCGATCCTGAGCGAGGGGAGCATCCTGTCCGGCAGCCGGGTGACGGACTCGATCGTCGGCATCCGCGCCGTGGTGCGGGAGCATTCGATCGTCGAGCGCTCGGTGATCATGGGCGCGAACTTCTGGGAGACCCTGCCGAGCGGCAGCTCCCAGATCGCTTTGGGGATCGGCCGGGACTGCCACATCCGCAATTCGATCATCGATTTCAACACCCGCATCGGCGACGGCTGCAAGCTGCTCAACGAGGCCGGGGTGCAGAACTTCGACAACGAAAACTACTGTGTCCGAGACGGCATCATCGTGATCCCCAAGAACGCTGTCCTCCCACCAGGGACGGTGATCTGATGCGAGTTTGTCAGGTCGCGGCAGAGGTTACTCCCTTTGCAAAGACCGGGGGATTGGGAGATGTCGTGGCCGGCCTCTCGCGCTACCTGGGCCGAGAGGGGCACGACGTACGAATCTTCCTGCCGTTCTACGGCCAGCTCACGCGCCGGCCGGAACAGTTCGTACCCGTGGGCTTCCTCCAGGACATACCGATCTGGATCGGCCCGCACTACTTCCGCTTCTCCGTCCTGACCTGCAAGCTCCCCGGCAGCGAGGTGGACGTCTACTTCATCTCCTGTCCCCAGATCTTCGGCCAAGAGGGGATCTATCACGGCGACTGGGCGGACGGTCCGCGCTTCGCGGTGCTCACCCGGGCGGCTTTCGAATGCTGTCAGCGGATGGCGTGGGCGCCGGACATCCTCCATTGCCACGACTGGCACACGGCGCTGGCGCCAATCTACCTCAAGGCCGTCTACGGCTGGGACCGCCTCTTCGACCGCACACGCACCGTGCTGACGATCCACAACATGGCCTTTCAGGGTCTGCTCCCGGACAGCATGATCGGCGACTTGGGCCTCGGCGAGCACGCCTACTGGCTGGACGGGGCCGACTCGACCGCCGGGCGCTTCAACGTGCTCAAGACCGGGCTCCTCCACGCTGACATGATCACGGCGGTGAGCCGGACCTACGCGCAGGAGATCCAGGGCTCGGATCTCGGCTTCGGGCTCGACTGGCTGACCCGGGCGCGGGCGGGACGGCTGATCGGGATCGTCAATGGAATGGATTACGGCACCTGGGACCCGGCCACGGACCCCCACCTGCCGTACCACTACTCCGCGGACGACCTCTCGGGCAAGCGGGAGATGAAGAGGACCCTGCTGCAGGAGACCGGGATCGGTGAAGATACGGACGCGCCGATTCTGGGGATCGTCTCGCGGCTCACGGCACAGAAAGGTTTCGAGCTGGCCTTCGAAGCGCTGCCCGCGGTGCTCGCCCGGCGGGACTTCCGGGTCATCGCGCTAGGGAGCGGCGAGCCGCGCACCGAGGACTTCTTCCAGTGGCTGCAATGGCGCTTCGCCGGCCGGGCCTGGTTCTACCGCGGCTTCCACGAGCCCCTGGCGCACTGGATCGAGGCCGGGGCCGACCTCTTCCTGATGCCCTCCCGCTACGAGCCCTGCGGCCTGAACCAGATGTACAGCCTGCGTTACGGCACCCCACCAATCGTGCGCAAGACCGGCGGCCTGGCCGACACCGTCGAGCCCTTCAATCCCGCAACAGGCCAGGGCACCGGCTTCGTCTTCGAGCACTTCACAGCCGAAGGTCTGCGCTGGGCCCTCGATACCGCCCTCGACGTCTACCAGGACCGTCCCGCCTGGGAGCGCCTGATGCTCAATGGGATGGCGAAGGACTTTTCCTGGGATGTCCAGGGCCGGGAGTACGTGGACCTCTACCGCCGGCTGGCGGGCTAGGCCTCACCCGGAAACTCCGGCCCGCCGGTCCCTAGCTGCAGGGAGCCGGCGGGACGCGAAGGTTGGCTCGCTCAGTGAGAGAAGTTGACCGGGGCCTCGCTGTTGATCGCCGCGCAGGACATCCCCACCAGGTTGCAGAGGTCGACCTGGCGGCGGGCGAGGTCATTGAAAGGCCGCGGGTTGCCGCACATGTCGAACGTCCCGATGCCGGTCAGGAAGCCCGACAGGACCGAGGGCACACCGGCGGGGCGCGGCTCCACGTGCTTGAAGATCGTGTTGGTCTCGGCGCCGTGGCAGCCGTTGCAGGTATTCAGCGAGAGGATATGGCGCGCGTTGGGATTCGCGATCGACGTGCAGGCCGGCGGCGGGCCGTCCCAGTCGAAGTTGATGACGTGGGTCGAGGCGCCGCCGCGGAAGGGGACGGCAGCCCAATTCAGAGGCACCACGTAGGTGCTGGCCAGAATGGCTGGCGTGTTGACGTTGGCGTAGTTGGCCAGCAGAGCCGTTTGCTGGTGGACGTTGGCTGGCGTCTGCGCCACCGTGGACATGAGCAGCGACGCGGGAGGGGCCGTCGTGGTGGGCTGCAGGGTGAACTCGCGCAGCTCCCAGGGAACGGCCAGGTGGAAGTCGTTGGTGCGGGCCTGGTTGAGCGCGCTGCCATTCGGCTTGCCCGGCGAAGCGCCGATCGCGGTGAACTGATCGGTGATCTTCTGCAGGGCCGCGTTGAAATTCGGCCCGAAGGGGATGGTGCCCAGGTTGTGCCACTGGTTGGCCCAGCCGAGGACCGCGTTGCAGTTGTTCGCGTCGAGCCCGTACTCCAGGATCAACAGATACTCCGTCGGGGTGCCGTTGGGGCGCAGGAGGTTGAACACGAACCGTCCCTCGCCGGCATTCTGCCCGCCCGGAGCCGTGGCGGGCTGCCGGAGATCGACACGCGAGACGATCGCCAGCAGGCGGAAGGGGGCCCGGCGCATGTCGAGCTGTACTCCGCCGCTCGCCGCGAGCCACGGATTGATCACCAGGGGCTGCACCTGAGGGCGGGCCGGCACGAGCTCGCCGTTGATCACCCGGTTGAACCGCCACTCGTTGAGCCAGCGCAGGACCTGATTGTGGAGGATCGCCGGATTGTTCGTCCCGAAGATCCCCTCGACGAGCTTGCCGAACGTCCAGGCGCCGCGAGTGGCCGGGAGGACCGGCGGTGGGCAGGGGCCGAACCAGGTGGTGCGGAAGCAGTCGTCAACCACCGAGACGTTGGTGATGAACAGCTCGCGGGCCGGATCGACCACGCAGGCGGCCGCTGCCGCCACCGCCAGATCAACGTCGAGCAGCGACGCATCGCGGGTGGTGCGGGCGCTCGGCAGCGGCGGCGCTGTCTTCTTGCGAACGTCCCTGCTCTTGACCAATGGCGGAGCCCCGTAGAGGGGCAGAGTCCCCATCGATACAACAGCTAGGGAGACCACGGTGGTCAACGCGCGGACGAGTCCATTCTTCATGCCGATTCCTCTCTCCATGTACAACGTGGTTGAAAAGAGGGCGCCCTAACTCTTACGGTGTCTCTGCTCTTGCAATCGTGACAAAACAAGACAAAGTTACGGGGTGGGCGTCGGTCAATCCTTCCGCAGGCAGGCAGAGCCTTGGCCAGGACCTCGGAGAGGCCACGCACAACCCGAACAATCGCTTGGCGGGGTGAGCAAGCCTACTTCAGGTGCTTCTCAAGGAAGGCGTAGAGGTCCTTCCGCACGTTGCGCGCGTAGGTGGTGTCGAGACGATCGAAGCTGTGCCCGCCGGGGGCGTCGTTGTAAATCTTGTGCTCGAAGCTCTTGCCCGCCGCCTTGAGGTGGACAATCAGTTGCTCGACCTCGACGACGTTGACATCCCGGTCGTTGGTGGACGAGGTGACCATGAGCGGCAGCTTCAGCTTCTCGACGTTCCAGACCGGGCTGCGCTTCCGGTACTCGTCGACCGCCTGCGAGGGGGGCTTGCCGATGTGGTAGTCGGCCGCGAAGAGGTCCTCGTACCCCTGCTCGTGGTAGCCGAGCCTCGTGATGAGGTCGGACACGGGGACGCCGGCATAGATGCACGCGAACTTGTCCGGGTGATCGAAGCCGGCCATGAGCGAGATCATCCCGCCGTGGCTCCAGCCGACGAGGGCGATCCGCTTCGGATCGACCGGGAGCTGCTCGACGGCCCAGTCACGGCCGGCGACGACGTCCTCGTTCTCGAGCCCGCCATAGTCGATCGCCTCGTACATCTCCCTGCCGTATCCGGTCGAGCCGCGGTACTCGGGTGCCAGCACGATGTACCCGCGCTCGACCATCTCGCGCACCAGGTGCACGTGGTAGGTGCCGAAGTCGCCGTGCACGCCGCCGTGCGTGAGCATGATCGCCGGATGCTTCCTCGACCTGTCGAGATTCTTCGGCAGGAACGTGTAGAGATAGATCCGGAGCGGGTGCCGCTCGTTGGCAATGCCGTAGACCTCCTTCCCCCTCGGGTTCGGCGGCCCGGTCAGGATCACCTTGTCCACCTCCGCGACCTCGGACAGCCGCAGCCAGAACAGCGCGTCGTCCGAGAGCTTGCGGACCTGGTCGAGGTCGTACTCGAGCGCCTCGACCTTCTGCGCGAGGTCCTTCACCTGCGCTTCGAGGGATTTCTCCTCCTCGGCCCGGAGCGGGCTGGAGACGAACACGGCAGCGAGCAGCAAAAGCACCAGGATCGATTTCTGCATGAAGTCCTCTCGTGGAATATAGGGACGTGCGCCTCTCCGGAGCGCCAGCCAATCGTACACCACTGAGTAGACCGGGCAGACGGCCGAGGGGCGTAAGCCCGATGTCATGCGGTCTGCTCCTTCCATTCAGCTTCGACCTCCTGCATCTGGCCGAGATGACGGCGCGCATGTTGGGCCAGGAAATACAGCCACTGGTAGATATCCAAGCGGCCGCTCTCATTGACTGACATTCTAACCTTGTGGAGTGCTCCCTCTCCTCGACCGAGCCGCTCCAAGATCTCAAGGCACTCTCTTGTTTGCTCCTGCATATTCCCTCGGACCTGCTCGCTCGAGCCAACCCCCGTGGGCATCATGTGCTCTGGCCTGGACCAAGAGAAGGAGCCGCGTCGGCCAATCGGCTCCAAGACGTCAAGGTCACTTTCCGCAAACGGGATGGAAGCCCCGGAGGCAGCCCTCTTGACTGCTTTCCGAGCACTGTTGCGCACGACGAGCATCAGGAAGTGGCTAGTCAATGTAATGTGTTCCAGAATCTCATCGATGGACCACCCACCGCCTATTGGCTTGTAGCACCGAAGCTCAGGCGACCTGTCGAACCACTCGTCTACCAGCTCGAAGGTCGACTTAATCGCCATCCTGACATGCTCAATCGTTGCTGCATAAGGTGTGTTGCTCATTTGCTCCTACCGTTATGCTGACGATCAACCTGATGATTATCGAGCCCCTTCTACTGCAACGCGCAGCTAGGTAGCTGGCTCCTCGATTGGCGAGGCTCGGCGGCTTTTCGGAAAAGCCTGCGACCAGAGCTGCGGTTCATCGTTTCCATGACTCAACGAGATCCTTGGCCTCCTTCAGGCCCATTCCGGTGGCCTCCCTCACCACCTTGATTGCGTTGATCACTTTACCCTGAGCAAGCTCCTTCCGAGCTTCACCGACCCACCCGTCGGAAAATGGATTGGGCTGACCACAGTGCGGGCAGGTGCTTGCTTCGCTACTCACTGGAGCCTTGCAGCACCTACAGGTGCCGAGGGTTGGCTGACTCATGTGCAACTCCTTACCCTATTTTGATTTCAGAGACGTTAACCTTAGCATCCTCTGGCATCGGTCACTTACATGTCCGGAAATGGTTCCGCAGGTCGTTGCCTGAAGAGCCACGCGCTCCAGGGCTGCAGCGAACGACGTCCTGCAGGTTCCGGCAACTACCAGGGAAACTCGTCGGTAGTCCCAGTGGTTTCAATATCCGGATCCGCCTGGAAGATCGCCATCAGATCTTCCCCCAGCCTGGCGACAAAGGGGCTGGTGTCGATGAATCCAAGCTTTCTCCAGCTCCACACCCTTCCACCCTGGGCGCCATCCGTGCAGACATACTCCACGGGTCCGTCCTCCTTGGGTCCGGAGTAGATGCAGACACCAAAAGTAAACGGAGCCTTCAGCTCGACCCACCATCCCCAGTCTTCACAGTAGACGAACGGAGCGTCGTAGCCACGTTTGGTCAGCTCGGCCTGAAGATACTCGGCGAGCGCCTTACCGTAGGTCCCCTCGTTCAGCAGTTCCTCCTCTTCACCCGGAAGGATGGGGAACTTGGTGGACCTGATCTGTATGAAAGTCTTCATTCAGTCCCCTTCAGGCCACTCACGCTGAGGAATCGAGCTCTCGAATGTATTCTATCTTGCCCCGCAGAGGGAATCGCTTAAAGATCCAGTTGATCTCCCGCTCGGGACCGTTCTCGAAACATTCCTTTTCTGTCAGCCAGGGCTTCTTCGTCCATCTCTCCTTGTACAATATTTCAATTAGCACAGAGTTCACTCCAGCAATTACATGGAAAGCCAGAGTCAACCCCAAAAATGTTTCCTTGTATCCCTCGGGCGGATTCTTAGAGGGGCCAATCCAAAGCCGAAGTATCCTCTCTGTGTCATTCCACTCCTCAATTCTCCACGGATACCTGCCGCCACTGGAACCGCGCACCTCGAGCTCCTTGGGCCTCCCATCCTTCCCAATCGAGACGGGTTCGAAATCAGAATAGGAGGGGTGCCAAGATTTGTGCCTCTCTAAGAAAGGAGCTGTCAAGACGCTCCATGCTTCCTCTACCGTGGCTTGGTGGCCGGCAACGACGTAGCGGGCCTCTGCCTCAATTCGAACAATTCCGTCGGCCTTTCGAGAGGGCTCTTTTCCTGTTCTTCTCCGAACGAGATCTACAAGTACTGTGCCGGCCAACACACACACTGTGACGATGGGCTCATATGACCCATCTCGATTACGAAACCAGAGGACACAGAAAATAACGGCGACTACAAGAGCAATGAATTCGATCAGAGACAAGAGTGTCGACTTCATCGGCAATCCTTGCGGCCACTCCAGACAACACAGTTCCGGCTAGCCTCGACCATTGTTCTCCTCACTTGGCGCCAATCTACAGATTACCCACTCCCCGACTTACCTCGGTCCTGATAACGTTCCCGCCCTCGCCGAGCCTGTCGCTACAACCTGATCTCGCTGTTGACCTTATAAGAGCGTACCCCCACCCCCGCCCGGCCGTCAAACGGGGCCGTTGGTTTGCGGTAAGGCGGCTCGACGGTCGCTTACATGTCCAGAATTGGCGCATGGCTCCCCTCGGTCTCCTCCTCCCGAGTGTTTGCGTGCATGGGTAAGTCCTCCTCCCCTTCGAGGAGTCAAGTGACAAGTCTGAGCGGGGGACGTTTCCGGGAAGACATTCGCCGGTGCCTGCCTCCAAATCCCAACCCCGCCAAGCCGGGGGGTTAGTCTCGGAACAGGTCGGACAGGAGCAGAGAAAAGCCGGGGAGGATCTCCTCGTCGCGGAGGATATCGCCGATGCCCAGCGTCTCCACCTGCTCGGGCAAACGATGGACGCGGACCTGCCGGCGTCGGGGATCAACGACCCAGACGCAGTCAACGCCAATCGAGAGGTACTCATGGACATTCTGAGCGACCTCGCCAGGGCGATTATCTGGGGAGAGAATCTCTACCACGATCTCAGGGGCGACATCGAGAAACGTCAAGAAGCTGCGCCGAGCATAGCGCTCGTGAGAAATGAACACCACATCGGCCCCTCTAACAGTATCCGGATCACGGCGGGTATAGATCGCGATCTCCCACCGCCACCCGGCCTCTGCCGGTTTCCTTCGCGTGAACTCGGAGCCGGAAGTCCACCTCTGACGCAAGGTCTCCGTGCCCGAACGCCGTCAGCGTCATCGGCACCACTCTCCCGTTCACGAGCTCGCAGGGCTGCAGCTCGGGGTGGCGGGCAAGCTCCTCGCCCGTTATCAGCCGCTCTTCGTTCTTCTGAAGGATGGCCATCTCGAATCCCTCCGGATCAGGATACCACAACCTTTCGCGTCTGGGCACGACGAGCCCGGTCTCCCGGGCTCGTCGGAGCGAGACTGTCGTGGATCAGTTGGCAGGAGCTGCCAGCGGCGGGGCGATCTCGGCGGAAGCGCTCAGGCAGGAGGCGGGATTCATCACCGGCGCGCCGAGGCCCAGCTCGGTCAAAGTCGCCTGGACCTCGTTTGGCTCAGACCCGGGCTGCTGCGGGTCACACGGGATGAAGAAGCAGCCACAGCCGGGCCCCCCTCCGCAGTTCACTCCCGTGGGTGTAGGGGATTCCTCACACACACGGCAGCCAGGGGCGATTCTCACACACTGGCCGAAGCACTGGGCGGCCGCGACCTCCGGCAGGACGATCCCTGCGAGGGCGACGAGACAGAGGACCAGACGGGTGGCAACAGTCAGTCTCATGCGATCTCCTTTCCGAGGGGGGACATATCCCCTCGCTCGCCTCACTATCTTAGCATCGCCAAATACGCATGAATGAAGCTGAGATTGGGAAGCCCCTCGGCGGGCTCCCTGTACTCTACCGGCGAGTCGCCATAACGTATCGACATCTCTGCTTGGCGTGTCGGCGAGCCAGCGAACTGTTTTGGCCGCTCGCCAAAACGTATCGGCGGCTTCCCAAAAGGTATCGGGGGCTCCCCATAACTTATCGGCGGCTGTCCACAACTTATTGCCGGCTCCCCGAAAGCTATCGGCGACTGTCCCTAAGCCATCGGCGGCGGTCCACAACTGTTTGGCGACGGTCCACAGCTTATCGGGGGCTGTCCAAAACCTATCGGCGGCTCGCCGTAAGCGATCGGCGGCTCGCCATAACATATCGGCGACTGTCCGTAAGCCGTCGGCGGCTCTCCACAACTGATTGGCGGTTTCCGCTAAGCCATCGGCGGCTCTCCATACTCTATCGGCGCCTGTCCGTAACCTATCGGCGGTCCCCCTATATATATTGGCGACAGCCGGATAGGTTACGGGAGCACGCCGATAGGTTACAGAGACACGCCGATAAGTTGTGGAGAGGCGCCGATAGCTTTTGGCGCCACGCCGACAGCTTTTGGGAACGCGCCGATAGCTTACGGGAACGCGCCGATAACTTTTGGTGAGGCGCCGATAGCTTTTGGGAGCACGCCGACGGGCTAGCGGGACACGCCGATAGACTTCGGAGACTCGGGAAAGTCTTACGCGGAGGCGCCGACAGCTTGTGGCGCCACGCCGATAGGTTACAGGGATACGCCGACAGCTTACGGGAACACCCCGATAGCTTATAGAGAGAGCCCGACAAGTTACGGGAACACGCCGACAAGTTGCAGGGAGGCACCGACAGCTTGCGGGGACACGCCGATAGGTTGCGGCGAGAGCCCGATAGGTTACGGGAACGCGCCGACAGAGTGCAGAGACACACCGATATGTTGTGGGGAGACGCCGATAGCTTTTGGGGAGACGGCGATAGCTTGCGGCGCCACGCCGACAGGTTGCAGGACGGCTCGAATCAGTCTCGGAACAGCTCGGACAGGGGTAGGGAGAAGCCGGGGAGGATCTCCTCGTCGCGGAGGGTGTCCTTTCGCGTCTGAACACGACGAGCCCGGTCTCCCGGGCTCGTCGAAGGATCATACGGAAGAGCGGTGTGCTCTAGGTGTACGCCTCGAGCTCGGTCCAGGTGTCCTGCTCGATCACCTTCTTGACGTCGATCATGAAGCGGTCGGCGTCGGCGCCGTCCACCAGGCGGTGGTCGTAGGTGATCGCGAAGTAGGACATGGTCTTGATCACGATCGAGTCGTTGCCGTCCTCGTCCTCGACCACGATCGGGCGCTTCTCGATGGTGCCGACGCCCAGGATCGCCACTTGCGGCTGGTTGATGACCGGCGTGCCGAAGAGGCTGCCGAAGACGCCGGGGTTGGTGACCGTGAACGTGCCCCCCTGCGTCTCGTCCGGCTTGAGCTTCTTGTTCCGCGCGCGGTCGGCGAGGTCGTTGGCGGTCTTGGCGAGGCCCACCAGGCTCAACTGGTCGGCGTTCCGGATCACCGGCACGATCAGGCCGCGGCCCGGCAGGTCGACCGCCATGCCGATGTTGATGTCCTTCTTGTAGACGATGTTCGTGCCGTCGATCGAGGCGTTGACCGACTTGTGCGCCTTGAGCGCCGTGGCCACCGCCTTGAAGATGAAGGGCATGTAGGTGAGCTTGGTGCCTTCCTTCTTGAAGAAGCCGTCCTTGGCGCGGGCACGGGCGCGGGCCACCTTCGAGAAGTCGAAGTGGAAGGCCGTCGTGACGTGCGCCGAGGTGGCCTTGGAGTAGACCATGTGCGCCGCCGTGATCTGCCGGATCTTGGACATCGGCTCGATCTCGACGTTGTCGCCCTCGTGGTACGC
>Ga0190265_10000244_pt1 | contig 47533 bp, 41 predicted proteins | sample Popmic124T_FD_133135 | JGI IMG/M metagenome (GOLD analysis project Ga0190265, IMG submission 133135) | Populus adjacent soil microbial communities from riparian zone of Indian Creek, Utah, USA - 124 T | ecosystem: Environmental > Terrestrial > Soil > Riparian zone | place: USA: Utah | collected... | reverse complement strand
GCCGGCCCAGGTGAAGCTCCTCCGTTTCCTCCAGGGCGGGGAATATCGCTCCGTCGGTTCGCAGCAAGTCCTCCACGCAGACATTCGAGTGGTGGCGGCGACGAACGCCGACCTCAGCCGCCTAGTGCGCGAAGGGAGTTTTCGCGAGGACTTATTCTACCGGCTGAACGTCCTGGCGCTGGCCCTGCCCGCGTTGCGGGAACGCCGCGGCGATATTCTTTTGCTCGCTCATCACATTCTCGAAACCCAGGCCGCCATCACCGAAGCGCCGCCGAAGAATCTTTCCCTGGGCGCGCTGAACCGGTTGCTCGGTCACTCGTGGCCGGGAAATGTCCGGGAACTCGAGAACGTCCTCACGCGCGCCATCGTGCTTTGCGATCGCGACACGATCGAGCTTTCCGATTTGAACCTGCCCAACGATGGCGTGACGGAGGAAACTCAATCCTTCCAGACGATGAAATCGCGCGTCATCCGGCGGTTTGAGCACGATTTTCTCGAGGCCACCTTGCACGCCCATCAAGGCAACATCACGCGCGCCGCACGCGCGGTGAAAAAGAGCCGCCGCGCATTCTGGGAACTCTTGCGCAAGCACGATCTGCTGCCCAGCGCCAGGCGCGATTAAACGCCGCCGGCAAACAAGCGATCCGAGCAGCGTTCCACGGCTTTATTCCGCGGTGCGCCATTTTCGCGCTAGGACAAAAGCCGGTCGAACGCAGACAAAACTGTCCTTGGGCGCCGGCCGAGGCTAGTCAGCGGCGTCGCGGCCAAACGCCGCCTGTGCGTCAGGATAAATTTGTCCTCCGCTCGCCTTCGACGTTGGCGCTCCCACGCGCGGCCAGGGCGAAAAAGTCGTTACGTTAGGCGATCGTGTTTCCGAGGGAAAACTTACGGACCTAACGAGTAGTAATGCCTTAGCAATCAAACGGGCACGGCCGCCGAAAGAAACGCGGCATGGCGGTTGCTAAAGGGCACGGCTGACCGCCCCAATGTGTGTTAGCCGACCCATCTCTCCCATCTCCCGCGCCGGAAATTCTGGATTACCTCGCCAGGCATCCCGACGCGCAGGACACGATCGAGGGCATTCTTCATTGGTGGGTGCTCGACTCGTGCATTCGAAATTGGGCGCCCAAAATCGCGGAGACCGTTGGGCAACTGGTGGAACAAGGTTTCCTCGAGCAAAAGCCCTCCGCGGGCGGCCATGTTTTTTACCGCGTCTCGCCGCAATATCTCGCGACGCTTCGAGAGAGTTCCCCGCAAGACCAGTAATGCCAGCGCGCTCGCGATGACAATATGAGGCAACGAAGATGATCGACGTCGCTCTCCAATTCCTGCGAGACGAAGTGAACACTCTTTTCCTCACGGGAACCGGCTCGGACAGAGTCGAAGTGAAGTTAAGTAACGTGGTGGATGATGCCGGCAAGTATGCCTTCGAGCAGGACCTTATTGGCCTCAGCATCATCAACATCGAGGAAGAGAGGACGGTCAAGACGCACTTGCCGCAACACGCCTATGTCAATGGCCAGCACGTCATCAGCGCGCCGGAGCTGAAGCTGAACCTTTACCTCCTGTTTGCCGCCAACTTCAAATTCTATGAAGAGGCCCTCAAATACCTTTCCTTGCTCCTGACTCATTTCCAGTCCTGCCCCTCCTTTACTCACGAGGCGTTTCCCGGCCTCGATCCAAGCATTGAAAAACTGACGCTGGAACTGCAATCGCCCAGCTTCGAGCAGTGGAACCAGATCTGGGGATGCAATGGCGGCAAGCAATTGCCCTCGGTCATTTACAGGGTGCGAATGGTGATTCTCCAACCCGAAGCGCCTTCAGTTATTCAGCCGCCCATTTCGAGAATCAGCGCAAATCTCCAGGGAAAATGACGACGCAATTCAAGACCCTGTTTACCGTGACGATAGCGCACGCCTATTATCGCCAACGGTGTGAGGACGTGGCCTTCATTATTCCGGCGGACACCGTCCAACTGTTGAGAAACGGCAAGCTCCTGGCCAAAGAATCCGAGGGAAGGCTCACGCTGTTATTCGAAGCCGCCGAAGCAAACCAGGGCGGTTCAGCCCTCCGGCCGATGCCGGGACGGACGGTACGCATTGGATTGCGCCTGCTCAACCCGTTCTTCAGCAATATCACCAAAGTCGATCAGAGTTTTGCCTCATTGAAACTGCTCTACGGCAATGTGGGCGCTCCGGCCGTGCTGGATGTTCCAACAAAAGTGCAGCTCGTCGGCGACCTCTTCAGTCATGCCCTCACCGATGACGCGAGGCCCGTTACGGTGACGCTGAGGGATAAGGCAGGCATGGCCCTGCAAACAGATGAAGTTACCGCGGCGGTTGATCGTCCCGCGATCTCATACGACCTGACCGGAGTAGCTCCCAGCGCCTACCTCATCGACGAACTCTTCCCCGACGGCCTGACCAGGAATCCCTACTACTCGGACGCTGAATTGGTGCAGGCCGGAGTCTTCGGTCTGATGGAGGTCAAAATCGACGCCGGTTTTTACACGACGCCGCCGGATTTCCAAATCGTCTTCGAAGCGAGGGAGGAAACCCTCAAATACTACGTGGTGGCACACAATTACGGCGAGACCGAGTTCAATCAACTCACCGTCTCGGACGCCGGCGCGGTCGAGGACGAGAGGCCGCCGATTCAATTCGTCAAGAGGTCTGCCGACGCGTTTACCGAGGACGAAATTTCGCCGGCCTCGCTGACGGCCGGCACTGGCCGAGTCGTTCTGTTCAAATCCGATGCCGTCGTCGCACGCACGAACAAAGCTCGGAAGAAAATCCAGTTAAGGAAAAACGACGAAGTCTTGATTGCGCATTTGCCTCAGCCTCAGCCCGAAAAAACGAACGCAGACCTAATCATTCCCGTTTCAAAACCCTAACCCAACCCGATCCATGCCTACTTATAGAACACCCGACGTTTACGTAGAAGAAATATCCCTCTTTCCACCTTCCGTGGCGGAAGTAGAGACCGCCATTCCGGCTTTCATCGGCTACACCGAGAAGGCGAGACTGAAAGCGGATAACGACCTCATTCTGGTCCCAACCAAGATCTACTCCCTAAAGCAATACGAGCAATACTTCGGCGGCCCGGCCGGCGACGATCCCATTACGATGACAATCGCCGATGACGCTACCGCTCCCAGCGGTTTCACGGTGGTGGACTTTGTGGAACCGACCCTGAACTATCTCCTCTACTATAGCGTAAAGCTGTTCTTCGATAACGGTGGCGGTAAGTGCTACATCACGTCCGTGGGGCTTTATCAAGCGCCGGACGACGCGGTGATCGATCTCGCCGGAGACGCGGGTCCCGATCCGACTACATCGTTTGGCTTGCGGGATGGCCTGGACATGGTGGCGCTCGAAGATGAGCCGACCCTGATTGTCATTCCAGAAGCGGTCAATCTTGCGGCCGCAGAGTACGGAACGCTCGTCCAGGCGGTGTTGCTGCAATGCGGCACGCTTCGCGACCGCTTTGCCATCTTCGACATCTTTGCGGGAAGGCAAAGCCTTAATGACGCACAGCTAGGAATCAACCGCGCCTTTTTTGGCACGAACAATCTTAAATACGGCGCGGTCTATTACCCATTTCTCAAGACCCAGCTCAACTACCATGTTAACGAGGATGAAACCAATGTAGGAGTAAGCTATTACAACGTTGGCGTCCGAGTGGCCACGACCGCGGCCCTTCCCGCGAACACCGCCGCGGGCGGTGTGCTGACCGCGACAGCAGACGGAGCGCTTCCGGCGATCGACGGTGAGACACTGTTGTTGAACGATCGGATTCTGGTCAAAAACGAAGGGGACGCCACGCTGAATGGCATTTATGAGGTCATAGCCCTTGGCGCCGCCAATCAGCGATGGGTCCTGGAAAGGAGCAACGACATCTTGAAATCGGGTTTACGCGTGGGCATCACAGGAACGCTCAATACGAATGAAGGAAACATTTTCGCACTCACAACCGCCGACCCAATCGTACCAGACACGACTGCGCTTGCCTTCCAGGAAACACAAAGCGAGAGCGACCTGTCCAGCTACAGGATTACGGACACGGCGGTATATAACTTCGCCAAGAGCGAGCTGAAGGATCACTTTATCGTTCTGCCGCCGAGCGGTCCCGTGGCAGGCGTTTACGCCGCGACCGACACGAACCGTGGCGTTTGGAAAGCACCAGCCAACGTCAGCGTCGCGGTTGTAATCGAGCCGACGGTCAAACTCGACAACGCCACGCAGGATTCATTGAACGTCGATAGCACTTCGGGCAAATCCATTAACGCGCTGCGTTCTTTCGCGGGCAAAGGCACTCTGGTCTGGGGCGCACGGACGCTCGATGGAAATAGCAACGAGTGGCGCTACGTCAACGTAAGGAGATTCTTCAACATGGTGGAGGAGTCGGTGAAGAAATCCACCTACTGGGCTGTGTTCGAAACGAACGACGCCAACACCTGGGTCAAGGTGCGCGGCATGATCGAGAACTATCTCACGCAGAAGTGGCGCGAGGGCGCGCTCGCGGGCGCAACCACCAAGGAAGCCTTCTTCGTCAAATGCGGACTGGGCACCACCATGATCGCCCAGGACATTCTCGAAGGCAGGATGAACGTGGAAATCGGCATGGCCGTCGTCAGGCCCGCTGAGTTCATCATCCTGAAATTCTCGCACAAACTGCAAACCTCCTAGCAACCTTACGACCGAACCAACCAACAATTAACCCTACAAAATTATGCCAGCTCTCTATCCTCTTCCTGTCTTCTCGTTTAACGTCGAATGGGGCGGCCAGCGCGTCGGTTTCTCCGAAGTCTCCGGCTTAACCCAGGAAAACCAGGCGATCGAATATCGCGACGGTTCCTTCCCCGAGTATTCGGCCATCAAAATGCCAGGGATGCGCAAGTTTAGTAACGTGACCCTCAAACGTGGAATCGTTAAGAGCGATAATGAATTCTTCAAGTGGCTCTCCACCGTAAAACTGAACAAGGTCGAGCGCCGCGACATCATCGTCAGTTTGCTCAACGAAGAGCGCCAGCCGGTCATGGTTTGGAAGATACAAAACGCATTCCCGGTCAAAGTGGAGGGTCCGGGATTGAAGGCCACCGGCAATGAGGTGGCCATCGAATCCATCGAAATCGCGCACGAAGGCCTCGAACTTCAGAATGAATAATGGCCAGTTACTACCCACCGCCCGGCTTTCACTTCAAGGTCGAAGTGCAGGGCCTTCCCAAGCCGAATGATAACGATGTCCGGTTCACGGAAGTCGGCGGTCTTTCGGTCGAGATGGGCACGGAGGAAGTAGCGGAAGGCGGAGAGAACCGGTTCATCCAGAAGTTTCCCACTCGGGCAAAATATCCCGAGCTGGTGCTCAAGCGCGGCGTTTTGGTCAACTCCGAGGTCACCAAGTGGATCCGGGAGTGCATCGAGGAGTTCAAGATCCAGCCCAGGGACATCTTCATCAAGCTGCTGAACGAAGAACATCAGCCGTTGCTCACCTGGCAGGTAGTCAAGGCCTATCCGACGAAATGGGCTGTCAGCGACCTTAACTCCACCGCCAATGCGGTCGCCGTCGAGACCCTGCAATTTTTCTACCAGTATTTCACCCTGCGCGAAACCTAGGCCATGCCAGTCATCGTGGATGAAGTCGTGATTTCCGTGGAAGTCTCCAACGCCGTGGCCGGCGGCGCTTCCTCGGCGTCCTCCGGGACCCAGGAAAAGCAAACCATCATCAGCGAGTGCGTCGAGCGCGTGCTCGACATCCTGGAACAGAAAACGGAGCGCTGATCATGGCCGAGCGAGGCACATTGGAGAAACTGTTGATCCTGGCCTACGAGAACCCCGATTATTCGGATGATCCTCCGGCGGGCAAATTCGAGTCGGTCCTGAATCCAAACGAGATCACGCTCTCCTACGAGGTGGAGTATGACGCCGCCCAGGGAGCGGGCGCGACCAACAGCCGGATGAATTTCAAGAAGGCGAAGCCCGGCGATCTCTCGCTCACCTTTTTCATCGATGGCACCGGGGCCGATGGCAAACAAACCGACGTGCAGGAAAAGGTGGAGCAATTTCAAGTCGTCACTGGCTACAACGGGAAGATCCACCGCACGAGTTATCTGAAAGTCATGTGGGGCAAGTTGACGGTGAAACGCTGCGTCCTCAAAAGCGCCTCCATCGCCTACAAGCTCTTTAATCCTAACGGCGTGCCGCTGCGCGCGGTCATCACCGCCGTCTTTACCGATAACTCGGACGACAAGACTAGAGTGGCCATGGCGCGGGACGAATCGCCAGACCTGACCCACATCCGGCTGGTAAAGGGGGGCGATAATCTGCCCACGTTGTGTTTCAAGATCTATGGCGACCCGCGCTATTACCTCGAAGTAGCCCGGGAGAATCGGATCGACGCCTTCCGCAAGCTTACGCCGGGCACCAGGATTTTTTTCCCACCCTTGAAAAAATGACCCATGGCCGAAGCACGAACATTGCCCATTGCCGCGGAGCACCGTGAATTTACCGTCAAGGTGGACGGCACGGAGGTGCCGCGTTCCGAACAACTGCTGGCGGCGTATATTACCAAGGCCGTTAACAAAATTTCCTCGGCCCGTCTCGTTTATCTGGATGGCTCAGCTTCCGCCGGCGAGTTTCCGCTGAGCAATTCCGGCACCTTCGTTCCCGGCAAGGAAGTGGAAATCCTGGCCGGCGCCGCCAACGATCAGGTATCGCTCTTCAAGGGAATCGTCATCCGGCAAAGCGTGAAGGTGCGCGAGCAGGCCGCTCCGCAGCTGGTGATCGAATGCCGGCACAAGGCGGTGAAACTGACGGTGGGACGCAAGAGCGCGTATTTCTTTGACGAAAAAGACAGCGACATCATCAGCGCGTTACTCAGCCAGGCGAGCGTGGATGGCGACGTCGAAGACACAGCCGTCACGCACAAACAACAGGTGCAGTATTACTGCACGGACTGGGATTTTCTGCTGGCTCGCGCCGAGGCCAACGGCAAGCTCGTGTTCACTAACTCGGAGAAAGCGGAGGTGAAGAAGCCCGCCTTCGGCAGCTCGGCGATTTGCACGCTGCAATTCGGCGCGACCCTCCTGGAGTTGGACGCCGAGATTGACGCTCGCCACCAATTCGGCGCGGTGAAAAGTGTTTCCTGGGACGCGGCTCAACAAAGCGTGCTGGAGAAAGACGCGGCCGATCCCGGCGTGAGCGGCCCGGGGAACTTGCAGACCGGCGATCTCGCGGCCGTCATCGGGCTCGACCACTTTCAAATGCAGCACGCTGCCGTGACTGAAGAAGAAGCGCAGGCGTGGGCGGACGCGAAATGGCTGCACTCGCAGATGAATCGGGTGTGCGGACGCGTGAAGTGCGAAGGCATCGGCACGGTGAACCCGGGGAACATTGTCACCCTGGCTGGAATCGGCGACCGCTACAACGGAAACGTTTTCGTGAGCGGCGTGCGGCACGACTTCGATTTGGTCTACCTCTGGAAAACGCACATTCAATTCGGCAGCGTCGACCGGGCGCCAGGTGACGACCGGGGCATCTCCGCTCCGAAAGCGTCCGCGCTGGTCCCGGGGGTGAGCGGATTACAAATCGGCGTCGTCGTGAGCAATGAGGATCCCGACGGCGAACATCGAGTGAGAGTCCGCATGCCCCTGGTCGATGCGGGTGAGGACGGCACCTGGGCCAGGGTGGCCGCGCCGGACGCGGGCGATGAGCGCGGATTTTTTTTCCGGCCGGAAATCGGCGATGAAGTGGTGCTCGGTTTTCTCAATGACGATCCGCGCCAGGCGGTCCTTCTCGGCATGCTCCACAGCAGCGCCAAGGGCGCGCCTTTGGCCGGTTCTGACGACAACCACGAAAAAGTTTACCAGAGCCGCTCGAAGATGAAGCTCTCCTTCAATGACGAGAAGAAGGCCGTGGGCCTGGAGACGCCCGCGGGAAACAAGATCACCCTGAGCGAAGACGAGAAGGTCCTCAAACTGGAGGACCAGAACGGAAACAAGATCGAGATGACGCCCGACGGCATCAAGATCGAAAGCGCAAAGGCCCTCCTCTTAAAAAGCGGGACCGAATTGAAAATCGAATCGGGCACCGCCTTGAGCGCCAAAGGCGGAACCAGCCTCAAGTTGGAGGGAGCCTCGAGCGCGGAAATTTCCAGCAGCGCGATGACGAAGGTGAAAGGCAGTCTCGTGCAAATCAACTGACTCTTATGCCACCCGCAGCGCGAGTAGGGGACATCACGAACCACGGCGGGACCATTACCGGTCCCGGCGTGAGCACGGTGCTCATCGGCGGCAAGCCTGCCGCGGTGGCGGGTGACATGCACGTCTGTTCCCTTCCACCGACCGGACATCAACCGACCGTCAGCGTTTTTCCCATGGGCAGCAGCGGCGTGCTCATCGGGGGCAAACCGGCGGTGCGGACCACCGACGTGTGCATTTGCGGCGCGATGGCCGCCGTGGGGGAGCCAACCGTCATGATCAATTGAATTCGCGAGCCGATGAACGACGACCCATCCAGGCCATCCCACATTTCCTTTCTCGGAACAGGTTGGAGTTATCCGCCCGAATTCGTCCTGGAGACCTCCGAAGTCTTGATGACCTCGGATGAAGAAGACATTGACGCGAGCCTGAAAATTCTTCTCGGCACCGCCCTGGGCGAACGTTTCCTCAATCCGAAGTACGGCCTCGACCTGCACGAGATGCTCTTCGAGCCCATGAGCACAACGATGACCACTTTCTTGAAGGACCGCGCCAGGGTCGCGCTCCTGATTTATGAGCCACGCATCAATTTGCTCGCGCTCGAGCTGGATACCTCGGGCCAGCTCGAGGGCAGGGTCTCGATCGTCGTGGATTACGAAGTAAGAGCCACTAACTCGCGCTTCAATCTGGTTTATCCCTTTTATCTCACGGACGCCAGCGAGGTCCGGCCGACTCTGAACGCGGGCACGCGCTGAACTAATTCGCCATGGCTGAGAAAGACATCGTTCAAAACATGATCTCGGCGCTGGGGCAAAGCCAGGGCGAACGAATGCCTGAAACGTTGCGGCCCGATTTTGTCGAGGTGGATGAACGCACCACGGATGACTTGCTCAGGTTCGCGAAACAATTTGCGCCGTCGGTTAACTACTATCGCAACAATATCACCGCGCCCGCGGACAACTGGGCAGCGTTTTTTCCTTACCAGGACGATCCGAACGCGCTGGCGTCCTTACGGGAGGGCAATAACGCCAGCACTCCCCCTCACCTCGCGCTCTTTCTTTCGTTCCTGGCGCTCTATCGCGAACCGCAGGCCATCATCAACCGTTTCACCGGCCGTCATCTGGATTTCTATTACAAGAATATTTTGCGGCTCAAGAAGAAGCCGGCCGTTCCGGATAAAGCGCATGTCCTGGTGGAACTGAAAAAGCAATCGCCACCGATCCTTATCTCAAGCGAAAACGTCTTTTCCGCCGGCAAAGACAAGTCCGGCGTTGAGCTGGCTTACACGCCCACGAGCGAATCGGTCATCAACGTCTCCCGGGTGGATTCGCTGCGCTCGATTTTTCTGGATACGGCCGGTCATGGCGCCGTGCGTTACGCCCCGATGGCCAATTCGTCGAACGGTGTCGGTGGAGCGTTGCCGGAAAACGACGCGAAGTGGCGCGGCTTCGGCCATGCAAACCTGCCCTTTGCGGAGGTTGGTTTTGCCTTTGCCTCGCCCGTCTTGCGGATGCAGGAAGGCCGGCGCAAAATCAGCCTGCGGCTGACGGTAACCAACGTAGATGCAACGAAGCTCAATCCGGCGGCGCTGACTGGAGCTTTCGATGTCTTCGTTACCGGCGAGAAAGAGTGGCAGGGACCTTACCCCGTTTCGTCTTCGCTCAGCGAAGGCGTAATGCAATTCGACTTTACCGTGCTGGAATCCGACAAGGCGATAGTTGATTACGACGCAGCGATTCACGGTTATTCCTATACGGCCCAGGCGCCTATCGTGCAGTTGCTGTTAAAGGCGGATAGCGCCGACCTAGGTTACAACGACCTAAAAAGCGTCACTCTCCAGAAGGTCCGGATACTCGTGGACGTCTCCGATGTCACTTCACTTAACGTCGAAAGTGACGGCGGCGCGCTCGATCCAAAGAAGACTTTTTTGCCATTCGGTCCGGAAGCGGCCAGAGGCTCGCGTTTCATGGTGGGCTATGACGAAGCGCTCTCCAAAAGCCTTTCCCGCGTGGCGCTCAAAGTTCACTGGAAGGACGCGCCTTCGAACTTTGCCACGCACTACGCCTTCAGCGCCTACGGGGTGCCCGGCGTAAACAACAGTTACTTTGCCGCGGCGGTTCGTTTCGAAGATGGCGGAGGCTGGGAGAATAGCAGCGATGAAGTTCCGCTCTTTAACTCGAGCAATCCTTCCGCCGAACATACGATCACTTTCGAGCCGGGCACTTCCTCCGTGTCCCCTGGATTCTCCACGGGCATGAGCGTTTACGCGCTGCGCGCATCCGGCAGCCTGTGGGCAAGAACCGCGGCGAATGAGCTGGTGAGCTGGCGCCCGATTTTCGGTTCATTGAAACCGGCGCCTCCCGAACCGCGCACCGGGTTCATCACGTTCTCGCTCGAAAAGGATTTTCTGCATTCCACCTACCGGAAGAAGTACGTGGGATATGCGATAGATCAAAACACCTCCCAACTTGCCTCACTGAACGAGCCTTACACGCCGGCAATCGCAAGTATCTCGCTTTCCTACCAGGCTCATTCCGATGAAGTGAGGGTCGCATCCGTGGAGCTGGCGGATTTCTCCAACCTCGACGTTCAGTTCTTCCACGTGGCCTATTTCGGCCAGATGCACGAGCACTGTTATCAGCGCAATCAATTCAGCTTTCTCGCAGACAAGAGCGTTTCCCTGCTGCCTCTGTACGAGAATGAAGGCGAATTGCTCGTCGGGCTAAGCAATCTAAACCCGCGCGACAGCGTGAGCGTGCTGTTTGAGGTGGCCGAGAGCAGCGCCAACCCGGACCTTGTCCAGGATCCAATCGTCTGGTCGGTGCTTTGCGACAACTACTGGAAAACGCTCGGGAGCGAAAGCGTGGTTCTCGATACCACCAATCAACTGCGGGTCAGCGGGATCATCAAGTTTGTCATTCCCGCCGAAGCGACAACGCACAACACCATCCTGCCCGCGGATCACATTTGGTTGCGAGGGGGTGTGGCCAGTAACGCAGCCGCCATGGGCCAGTTGATCGCGGTGGCGGCCAACGCCGTCGAGGTCCAATTCGTTGATCAAGGGAACGATCCGAGCCATCTAATGAGCGCGCTGGAAGCGGGCAGGATCACGAAACTTAAGAACGGCCTGGCGGCGGTTAAGACGGTGAAGCAACCCTACGCCTCGTTTGGCGGCGCTTCGGAGGAAATAGACAACGACTTCTACCGCCGTGTCTCGGAAAGGCTGCGGCACAAAGACCGCTGCATCACGCCGTGGGATTACGAGCGGATAATTCTCGAAGAGTTTCCTCGCGTGCACAAGGTGAAGTGCATTCCGCACGCCAGGGAAGGCGGCTGGCTCGCCCCAGGCTGCGTCCTGATCGTCGTGGTGCCGGACCTAAGAAACAAGAACGCGATGGATCCACTCCAGCCCAAGGTGGACACCGATACCATCAGCCGCATCGCGGAATTCGTCCGCCGGCGGACCGGCCTCCAGGTGCAGGTAAAGGTGAAAAACCCGAGCTATCAAAGAATTCAGCTCGATTTCAAAGTGAAATTTCGAACCGGTTACGAGTTCAACTTTTACCGCAAGGAACTCAACCGGCAATTGATCGACTTCCTGTCGCCCTGGGCGTTTGCCTCAGACCGGAACATTTCTTTCGGCGGCAAAGTTTATAAATCGGTTCTGCTCGATTTTGTCGAGGAGCTGCCCCCAGTCGATTACGTCACCGACTTCAAGATGTATAGCTACGTCGAGGGCATGGAGAAAATCGACGTGAACGAGGCGCGTCCGGAAACGCCCGACACCATTCTCGTCTCAGACTACCTCCACGTAGTGAACGAAGCGGATTAAACCCTAACTCAAATGCTCGCTGCTCCCACCATCTCCAAAGACCCAAACAGCGAGCCGGCGCTCAATCACGAGCTTTTGTATGCCGCCGGCCTGGAGCATGTGCGGCGACTGGCCTCCCGGATTTGGACCGACTACAACGTCCACGATCCGGGCATTACCACGCTGGAACTGCTTAGTTACGCGCTGACCGATCTAAGCTATCGCGCATCATTCCCCGTGGCGGACCTTCTCGCCAGCGCGACCGGAAACGCCCGTGAGATGAAGAAGCAATTCTTTACCGCGCGCAAGATTCTCCCAAACCGGCCCTTGACGCTGCTCGATTACCGAAAGCTGCTGATCGACCTGGCAGGCGTGAGGAACGCCTGGCTTCAACCGGCCGCGCTAACCTATTACGCCGATACGATCAAGGGAACGCTCTCCGCGGAAGATAGCGGCCAGCCCGGGATCAAACCGGTAAACATCCTGGGCCTCTATGACGTTATCGTAGATTTTGACGCCACGGAGGTCGCGAAACAATCCGAGGTAATGGAGACGGTCAGAGAGCGGCTCCAGGCCAATCGCAACCTCTGTGAGGATTTCGTAAACTTCCGGCGGGTCCAAACCCAGACTTTCCTTCTTTGCTGCGAGCTGGAACTCAGTCCGGAAGCCGATGTGTCCAGGGTCGAGGCGGAAATCTACTTCGCCGTCGAGCAGTACCTCGCGCCTTCCGTCCGTAACTACACGCTGGATGAAATGCTCGCACGCAAGAAAGCGGATGGGACGCCTTTCGCGGTCGACGAAATTTTCAACGGCCCCGCCTTGGACTGCGGTTTCATTGTCGATGATGAGCTCGCGCGCGCGGACTTGCGCGAGAAAATCTACCTTTCCGACGTCATTTCCGAAATCATGGACGTCGACGGCGTGCGCGCGGTCAGGGACATTGTCGTCAATCCGCGAGGCGCAAGTGGATCGCTCGAAAACAAATGGATCGTGCCGGTGGCCTCGGGAAAGAAGGCAGTGCTCGACCGGGAAGGTTGCCGTCTGGTTTATTACAAACGGAACATGCCGGTGACGGCAGACCAAACAAGAGCCGCGGAGCGCTATAACGAGCTGCTGGAGACGGCCAGGGCCAAGGCGGAGGAAAAGCAGAATTACGACCTGGATATTCCCCTCGGCAACTATCGGCAGCCGGGTACGTATTACTCCTTTCAGAATCATTTTCCGGCGCTGTATGGGCTGAGTGCGGATGGATTGAACGGCGGAGCGGACGAAAAGAGAAAGGCGCTCGCCTTCCAGTTGAAAGCGTACCTGCTCTTCTTTGATCAGGTGATGTCGAACTACCTCGCGCAACTCAGTCGCGTGAAGGAGCTATTGTCGGCCGACCCGGACCTCCAGCACACCTACTTCTCCCAGGTCGTCGATACCTTTCTCGACTTCGAGAAGATCTACCATGCTAATCCTGGCCCCAAGCTGGAAGGGATCGTCGAAGACACCGACTCTTTCGCGGACCGGCGCAACCGTTTTCTCGACCACTTGATTGCGCGCTTTGCCGAACAGTTTACCGATTTGGCGCACATCTCTTACACCGCTCTCGGCGCCACTCGCCAGGACATGATCGAGATCAAGTGCGCCTTTCTCAGCGATTATCCGGCGCTGAGCAGCGAGCGTTCGCTCGCTTACGACTACACGCTTCAGGGCGCCGCGGATCTTTGGGACAGCGAGAATATTTCCGGCCTGGAGAGGCGTCTGGCGAGATTGCTCGGCATTCCTAATCTAACTCGCCGCAATCTCAGCAGCATCGCCCACGACATCTACGCCGAGATAGACACCACGCCGGATGACGAGTTCCGCTGGCGCATTCACGAGAAGAACACCAAGGGAGTCGTCTTAAGCAGCAGCACGAGGTATCTCACGCGCAAGCTGGCGGAGCAGGAAATGCGGACCGCGATCAGCTTTGCTTTGGTGCCTTCGGGCTACGAGCGAAAAGTCGCCGGCAACAAAAAGCATTATTTCAACATCGTTGATGCCACGGGGGAAGTGGTCGGGCGGCGGATCGAGTATTTCGATACCCCCGCCCAAATGGAACAAGCCATCGCCGATCTCATGGAATACCTCAGGGCGAACTACAGCGACGAGAGCATGTATCTCATCGAAACGATTCTGTTGCGCCCGGAGAAGCAGGCCGATCCGTTCCTACCCATCTGCGTGGACCCGAACTGCGCGGATTGCGGGGAGGAAGACCCCTATAGCTATCGCCTTCACGTGATTCTGCCGGCCTATACTGCCCGCTTCAGCAACATGGAGTTTCGGCGATTTACCGAAGAGGTTATTCGCGAGGAAACGCCCGCGCACATCCTGCCTCGGATCTGTTGGATCAGCCTGGAAGACATGGCCAGGCTGGAGAAAGCCTACCGCGCCTGGATTCACTTGAAAGCCGGCGTGGACCAGGCGGACCGCACCGCCAAGCTGGAGGAATTCGTCAACGTCCTGTTTGCGGTGCGAAACGTCTATCCATCGCAAAGATTGCACGAATGCGACGCTCCAGAAGGCAAGCAGAAGTTCCTGCTGGGACAAACGGCCCTCGGCACCATGAAAGACTAATCACACCTCAACCCCAATCCGATTATGAACCAGGTAGTACTACAAAGCCTTCAGGCGATCTCCACCGGCTACAGCGTTTTCGAAAAAGACCAGGTGCTGACCCACGATCAGCTCAACACTGTCGCCGAGTACTTCGACGACCAAACCCGCCTGACCCGCGTGAAGCTGCTGGGGGTCGGCATTGTTTGTGGGCTGCGTGTTTCCCCGGAGGAGGCCAAGGTAACGGTAAGCAAAGGCGCGGGCATTACCACGGATGGCGATCTTCTCTACTTCGCGGCCGACACTGTTTTCGACCGCTTCAAGCTCTACGACGAGTCCGGTCCGAAGTACGCGCCTTTCTCCGCCGCAATCACAGCGAAGAAGGTGTTCGAATTGGTGCCGAAAGGAGCTGAGGCGGCGGCAGACCCGCCGGCGCATGTCCTGGGCCGGTTCAAAGCCGAGACGGGTTTCGATCTGGACCAGATGGTCGCGGTGTTGTTCATGGAGGGCTATGTTAAGAAAGATGACCTCTGTACCGGGGACGATTGCGATAACCTAGGCCAGAACTTCATCAACACGATCAAGCTCCTGTTCGCGGAGAAATCGGTGGCAGGGCCATTGCAGAAGGCAATTCCAACCCCGGATCGGGCTGCCCGCGCGCTGGCGGATATTGTGGCCGATCGTCCGCTCTTCTCTTCCGCGGTTAATTCCACCGCCCGCCTCGCCGGGATTTACCGGACAGCGTGCCGGTCCATCCACGGCAAACTGGCCGCGGAATTCCCCAAACTGTATCCGAACTGTTCGGATTTCCTGGGAGACGCGTTTACTTCCAACCCGGCAAGCCGCTGGAGGGCAAAGCTAAACCGGGTCGCAAACGCGTTCGGCGCGAGCGATGCCGGCATTCAATATTACTACGATTTTCTGAAAGACCTCGCCGAGACCTACAATCGTTTCCGCCGGCTTTTGTTTGGCGACACCACCTGGTGCTGTCCCGACACGGATGGTTTTCCCAAACATCTCTTGCTCGGCAACGTGGTGGCCGGCGCCGATCCGAACGAGAACCGCACCGGATTTTATCCTTCGCTCGTGGCCAGCCGGACGGCTCAACAATTGCAACACGCCATATTCCTCGCGCAGAAACTGGACGCCTTGATTGAGACATTCGAAGTGCCGGATGCCACCGGCCCCGCGCGCATCACTCCCAGCCGGTTTGAGGACGCTCCTCTCGAGGAACGAGCCATCCCTTACTATTATGAGATCAACTCCGCCAACCCGATTCAAAAAGGCTGGAGTTATCGCCTGCATCAGCAGGGGATGGATGCCTGGAACTATTCCTACAACGCTGCCGCCTACGGCGCGCAAGGTGGCGCGGCCAGGCCCTTCACCTCACAAATGGGTTGCTTTTCGTTTTTCCGAATCGAGGGGCACCTCGGCCTGAATGTGGCAACTGCGCAAGCGGCCATCGAAGCGGAAATCAAAGCGAACAACCTGCCGTTTGTTGTCCAGCCCGTGTTCCTGGGAACGGATAAACGCAAGGTGGTGAAAAGACCGGGCATTCGTTTTACCGACCTCCACCACCTTCATCGCATCCTGCGCAACGATTTGACTCTCCAGCTGGAGGACGCCCGGACCTTCAGCGCGCATTACGCCGACCAGGTCAACAAGACATTGACGACCGACGACGTTGAGGATCTTCCGCAGGCAAAGACCATCGCCAGTCAAAAGGACCGTGCGATCAACGATGGTGTTCAGTCCGCCAAGAGCGTCCTGAATCAAAGCTACCCCGAATATAAGATCAACGCCGCCGCCTGGAAACCGAGCTTCAAAGACACCTTAACGGCCGCGGCCGAGTTCAAGCAAAATCTGGGCAAGGTGACCAAGACCGAATTCACCACGCCGTTCGACTCGCTCATCGGCACCACTCATGGTCACTGGCTGGATTGGCTGGATATCCTCATCCAGGACAAAGACGACAAGAAAGACGGGAAACTGCTTTTCTCCAACTTCGTGGCGGAGCACCCCGGCCTCGAACACTTTGCCGGCGTCGTCCGCGGCGGAACTTTTGTCCTCGTGCACGATAACAACAACCGGGTCGTCGCCGATTTCATGCTGCCTTATCATTGCTGCGAGGATGAGCCCGAAATAGAACCGCAGGAACCGCCCCTGCCGCGACCGCCGATCAAGATCCCGGGAATTATTCGGGACGGCATCAAGCTCACACCGTCATTCGACAAGCATCTTACCCGAAGGCTGGACCAGTTCACCCACACCGTGGTCGATCCAAAGATCGAGTCACAGAGACAACACTTCGAGTTTTTCAAGGGCTCGATGGCGGCCGTGGCCGGGGTGTTCGGCGCCGCGAATACGGGAAAAATCAAGGCCGGCGACACCAGATTCGGCGACGATTTGCTGGATGCCACTATCGGCGAAATGAAATTGAAGCAGCAGAAGGTGGAGATTTTGAAAGAGAAAGCCGGCGATCCCGGCTTGCCGAAGGAGGTCCGGGCCAAGCACGCGACCGCGGCGAAAAAGGCCGAAACCGAGCTGGCGAAATCAATTCAGGATACAGCCAAATATCTTTCGGACGCCGGCGTGGATGTTTCCACCGGAAGCGAGGGCTTCAAGGCCATGATGGAGATTTCCAGCGGCATCGGAAAAATCACCAATGAGCGAGCGAAGACCTCGATGAAAACCGGCCTGACCGCGCTGCAAAAGAAAACCGGGAACGCAGGCCTCAAGACGATGCTCGGCGGTATGATCAACTTCTGATCGCCCATGTTAAGCCTTTCTCACAGAATCCGGAGACAACGCTGGGCGTTTCGAGCGGGCTCAGAGGCGGCGGCTTTCGCCCTTCGCCAGCAGTTGCGCGGCGACTGGCAGAGCGCGCTCCTGCCTGCTTTCGAAGAAGTGTTCGACCACGAAGTCCCCGGGACGGACGTGGTCCACATCTCGAAAATCGAACTGAACCTAAGCGTTGGACCGGAAGAGAAGGTGAGCGCCCGCTGGTCGGCGTTGATCCATGAGCAATTGCTCCGGCAACTGCGGGAAACTTTGCAGGCCCGGCCCGGTGGGCGGGAAAAAGCGGGCGGGTGGAAAAAATCGACCGCGGAACAAAACCGATTCCAAAACCTGCTGCACTACTTGCACTCCGGGTTTGTCACCTGGGAGGCGGCAGCCATTCCCGCTCCGGAGCTGGCGGCCGAACTGGAGGAAACCTGCCGCGAGCGATGGCGGGATGTCCTAAAGTTTCTGCAAACAACGCCGGCCCCATCACTGGAGTTCTGCTTCCGCTTGCTCCACCTCCTGCCCGCCGCCGAAGCCAGCGCCGCCGCGCGGGCTATTCTCGAGGCATTATCGCCATGGGAAACGCCGCTGGTCGAGATACTCGCGACTCTGCTGGCCACCGAGCAAAAACGCTTTAGCCGCTACGAGCAACTGCAATTGGCCGCGCACCTTCTCTCAGAAACATTGGCGGCGCGACGGGACAATATTGTTCCCGATCTGGCTCGCATCGCCAGGCGCGCCGTGCCCTTCAAAAGCGAGGCGCTGGATCATTTCATCGCTTCGTTGCCAGCGGCTGGCGCCACAACTTCTGCCCCCATTTCAAAAAAGGAAATCGCGGCCGCAAAAGAAATTGCCTCGCAGACCGAACACGCGAGTGCGGCGGTTTCACGCGGGAGTTCCGCCATCCCTCAAAAGAAAGAGTCGCCTGACGCCGCTCGGCGCTTCCCGCCGGTCGAGGCTGAAGCGCTGGACCCTTCCATTGGTTCAAAACTTGCGCCCGCCGGCACAGTCCCCGCTTCAAAATCCAAAACGAGGGACGCCGCGACGAAAGAAATTGGCCGGCGCGCCGGGCGCTTGGGGCCTGCGCCGTCACTGGAAATCCCGGGCGCTTTTCGCCCACCTTCCCTGTTCGAGTCCGCAACCGGGGTGGATTTTTCCCTGTTAGCGGCTCATGCCGGATTGATTTTGCTTCACCCTTTCCTGCCGCGTTTCTTTGAGAGTACCGGCCTCAAGGAAGAAACCAACGTTGAGCTTGCGCCGTTTGGCTTACCCCGCGGGGCCGCGTTGCTTCACTACCTGGCGACAGGCCGGGACGCCATTTATGAATACGACCTTCTCTTCATAAAGGTCTTGCTGGGAATGGAGCCGGAAACGCCGCTTTGTGTTTCCGAGGGATTGATCACGGAGGCGGACAGGCAGGAAACCGAGGCGTTGCTGCAATCCGCGATCACGCACTGGACAGCGCTCAGGAATACTTCCATCACCGGATTCCGAAGCTCATTTCTTGATCGACCGGCGTTGCTGCGAAAAGAGGACAATGGCTGGAGGTTGCAAGTCGAACGCCAGCCCTTCGATGTGCTGCTGGAGCATCTTCCCTGGAGCATCAGCGTGGTCAAATTGCCGTGGATGGAACAGCCCATCCATACCGAATGGTGAAGGCGATGAAGGAAAATGCGCGGGACCTCGAGCGAGAACTGGATTGGTTTGCCGAAGTTCTTGAGGCGCGGCTGAAGCTCTACTTCCGCAAACCGAGCGCGGTCGAGTCGGTTTTTGAGATCGCTCCGCCCGCTCTGGGTAGCAGCCATTCTCCGTACGCGCAATTTGTCTGCCATTATAAGTGGTCCTTCGCCGAACGGATCGTCGTTCTGCTGGCTTTGATTCCGCTCATCCGCCCCCAGCTTCTCGATGTGTTCTGGAGTAAAAATGAAGCGACCGAGCGCGGGTTCACCGAGTTCGGCGGAGTCCATGGAGCCACGCACGGCGGCTTTATTCCGACGGGCGAGACGGCGGCGTTTGTCCTGGCGGGCGACGACCTGGCCGCGCGCTTCGAATTGACCCGCCTTTTTGAAGGGGACCACGCGTTCGCGCGTCACAACATTCTCCATCTCTCGACGGTCAGCGCGAGCGAATCGCTCCTGAGCGGCGCCGTCACGATTTCGCGCGAACATCGCCATCTCTTCACCACCGGCATCGAGTGCAAGCCGAATTTTAACAGCGAATTCCCGGCGCGCCTGATCGAGACGCAACTGGGCTGGGATTATCTCGTCCTGCCCGAGGCGACGCTCGAGCAGTTAGACGAAATCAAGCATTGGATTCTGCATGGGGAGCGGCTGCTCCGGGATTGGAAAATGGATCGGAAACTCCAGCCCGGCTTCACCAGCCTGTTTTACGGCCCGCCAGGCACAGGCAAGACGCTCTCGGCGTGCCTGCTCGGGCAGCATTGCGGCTGCGACGTTTACAAAATCGACCTGAGCATGATCGCCTCGAAATACATCGGCGAAACCGAGAAGAACCTGGCCAAGATTTTCGACATGGCCGAGCACAAAAACTGGATCCTGTTTTTTGACGAGGCGGACGCCTTGTTCGGGAAGCGCACGCAGGTCCACGATTCGCACGATCGTTTTGCCAATCAGGAGATCAGCTTCCTGTTGCAGCGCATCGAGGAATTTCACGGCGTGGTGATTTTGACCTCAAACATCAAGGCCAATATCGACGATGCTTTCGTCCGGCGCTTTCACTCCATCGTGAATTTTCCCATGCCTAAACCGAGGGAGCGGCTGCGGATTTGGCGGAACGCCTTCTCACCGGAAGCGGTGATGGAAAAGATCGTCGACCTCGGGGCGGTGGCGGACAAATACGATCTGTCGGGCGGGACGATCATGAACGTGGTGCGCTACTCCTCGCTCAAGGCCTTGAGCCGAAACGAGAACATCATTTTGCTGGCAGACATCGAGACCGGCATACGAAGGGAATTTCTGAAGGAAGGAAGAACCGCGTAGCAGGGTTGTAACCGAAAGAGGGCCAAAGCTTGGAGACGGTCGTTCAAAAATCGAGCACCCGGACACCTACGATTCAACCGGCGGCCTCGCGACCTGTGCAACGCAAGGCCGCTGACACGGGTTCTTCGGTGGGAGCCCTGGCCTCGCTTCAAGTTTCCTCTCCCAGCGACCCGGCGGAAAGAGAGGCGCAGACCACAGCCCAGAGGATCGTAAACACCGCCACGCCGGATGGCTCCATTGGCGCTTCGAGGACGGCGGAGCTCCAGCGAAGCTTCCAGTCTCCCTACCTCATGCGCTTTGCCGGCTCCGGCATTTTTGCGCAGACGACAGGTCCGGCAACGCAGCGGGTTTATCGCAAGGAACAAGGTCAGCCGACGGTGACGTCGGACACGGCGGCGGATATCCGTGGCAGCGAGGGGGGCGGTTCTCCGCTGCCGCTCGGGGTGCGCCAATTCATGGAACCTCGTTTCGGTGCTGATTTCAGCGGCGTTAAGATTCACACCGGAGACAAATCGGCCAGCCTAAACCGGCAATTGAGCGCCGACGCGTTTGCCGTGGGCAACAACGTCTTTTTCGGCAAGGATAAGTTCCAGCCTGGGAGTCACGAGGGTAGAGAGCTGATCGCCCACGAGCTGACCCACACTCTCCAACAGGGCACGGTCCTCCGGCGTCGCACCGTGGAGGTAGCCGGAAAAACGATGTACGTCGCCAGCGACGGCGAACTGGTCGAGTTGCCGCCCGACATGACTGACGCCGAGGCGACAAAGCTGGAAGCCCAGGCAAAAGCAGCCGAGAAAAAGCTCGGCAAAGGTCCGGCGCCCAAGCCGGTGCCTGATGTAAAAAAACTCGCCAAGAAAGTAGAAAAGAAAGGAAAACCGAAACCCGGGCCGAAAGGCAAGAAGAGCGCTGCGGGAAAAGGTAAGGGAGGGCCGAAGGGCGGCGCCGGCATGGCGAAACTCAAGGTGGGGCCCGGCAAGGTCGCGCAGTATTTGGCGGCAAAAGCCACGCCCACTCTCGCCAAAGGCATCGCCGCGCTCCAGAAGCTCAAACAAAACGAGCAAACACACGACGATGCCGCCGAGAAGTTGAAGCAATCCGAGAAAGCCGTCGTCATCCCGCCTAGTGAAGGACAATCAAAGAGTAACACCGGCCAGGTAGCTACTGTAAATAGCTATCCGCCGCCCGCGGTCGACGACAAGAAAGGCAAGCAGCAGCTCCAGGACTCTCTCGAGGCAAACTTTCCGCAAACCATCGAAGACGTCGACAACTTCAAGCGCGACCGGAAAGCCCAGCATATGGGAGCGGACGTGATGAAGGTGGTGCAAGCCGACAAGAATGCCGTTAGTTCCACCTTCCAGGAGATGGAGCAAACACCCCCGCCCATTCCTCCCGAGACTCCGCCCGAAGCTCTGCCGCCTGAGGAGTTGGCGCCTCCAACCGCCAACATGGACCTGGGCCAGGGCGCCGTCCCATCGCTTCAGAAGCAACATACGGACGTATCCAGTTATTCCAAGGAGGCGGACGCCAGGCTTAAGGAGGAAGGCGTTACTCAAGAACAGCTCGACATGGTGGACAGCGGCGACCTGGCCGAAGCGAACAAGGAGAAAAAGGGCTTACAACAAGCGGCGCAGACGCAACCGCTTGCGGTGCAAAAGTTCGCCCAGCGTGAGGCCGAGACCGTCCAAAAAGACTTGAAGCAGGAGGAGAAGAAGGAACGTGACGCTCTTAAGACCAAGCGAAAAGCAGGGCTCAGTGCGACCGCGAAGAAGCAGCTGGAGGCCAAGAAAGCCCTCGAGAAGAAGCGCGAGGAGGTGGCGAGCAAGATCAATGGCATCTTCCAAACCGCGCAAGACAGCGTGAAGAAGAAGCTCGCCGATCTCGAAAACGAATCGATGAAGCGGTTCGATGATGGCAACGCCCAGGCCACCAGGCAATTCGAGGACAACGTCAATCGCGAACTCGGGGCGTTCAAAGCTGAGCGCTATTCCGGTTGGTTTGGCCGGGCCAAAAAAGCCAAGGACTGGCTCTGGGGAATGGATGAGCTGCCGGAGGTGAAGGCCATCTTCGATTCGAACCGCACGGTTTTTGTCAACACAATCAACAAGCTGGTGGAAGACATCAACATCGACAACAAGCGGGTGATCCAGGAATGCAAGGACGAGCTGGCGGCCGCGACGAAGGCGATCAAGGAATACGTGGACACGCTCGAACCGGGCCTGAAAGACATCGGTAACAAAACGGCCGAGGAGATGAACGGCAAGCTGCAAGAGCTCGATCAATTCGTTAACAAGAAGGAAGAAGAGCTGCGAGACAAGCTGAAGGACAAGCAAACGGCCGCGATCAAGGCCATCGACGAGAAGATCGAGAAGATGAAGGAGGCCATGTCGGGCGCCTTATCGAAACTCGGCAAGCTTCTGCTCGCCGCGGCCAAGAAATTCTTTACCTGGGCCCTGGAGAAATGCGGTGTCTCCCTCTCCACCATCGAAGGCATCATCAACAAAGGGACGGCGGTGCTGAAGGCCATCTTTACGCAACCCATCAAGTTTGTGAAGAACCTGATGAATGCCGCCATCACCGGCTTCAAGAACTTCGGCAGCAACTTCCTGAAGCACCTGAAGGACGCCCTCTTCGAATGGCTAACTGGATCTCTCGAGGGACTCAAGCTGCCTCAGACGTGGGACCTCAAGGGGATCATCGGCGTGGCCCTTCAGATGATTGGCATTACCTACGATAATCTCCGCAAGCACATGGTCACGGAGATGACCGAGCCCGTGGTGGCGGGAATGGAGAAGGGCTTTGCGCTCGTTCAGACGCTCGTCAAGGAAGGGCCAATGGCCGCCTGGGAACAACTCAAGGAGATGGCCGGTGAGATGCGCGATGCCTTCGTCGACGCGGTCAAGGATTTCATCAAGCAGAAGATCATCGAGGAAGCCATCAAATGGCTGGTTAGCCTTTTCGTTCCCGGCGCCGGCCTGATCAAGGCCGCCCTCGGCATCTACGACACGATTGTCTTCTTCATTCAGAAAGCGAAGCAGATCATCCAGATGGTCAGCAACTTCCTGGGCTCAATTTCCGAGATCGCCGCCGGAAACATCGCGGCCGCCGCCGACGCGATGGAGAAAGGCCTGGCGCGAGGGCTTTCGCTGGTAATCAGCTTTCTGGCTCAATTGCTCCGTATGAGCGGGATCACGGACAAGATCAAAAAGGCGCTTGAGAAGATCAGAGGCAAGGTCGACGCCGTGTTGCTGAAGGTGGCGAAGTGGGTCGCTGACAAGGGGAAAAAGCTCTACGGAGCGGGCAAGGCCGCGGCCGGCAAGGCCGTGGAAACCATCAAGAAGTTCGTGTTTCCCAAAATGCCGTTTCAAGCCGAGGGCAAGACACACCACGTGACTGTGGAGCAGCGGGGAGAGTCAGCCGAGCTGGTGGTGACCGGTTCTACGACGACGGTTTCCGAGCACCTCTACCGGCTCAAACCGAAGTGCCAGAGTCTGCCAACAAAGGCAAAGCAGACCGCGGCCGAGAAGTTACGAACTGACGCGCTGGCATTGCGGGCCACGGCGGCCACCACCCTGGAAGAAGTGCTCCGTGGACGCGCGAATCAGTCCAGGCTTCAGACAGATACCGAGAAAATGTTCAACCTCATTCGCGACATCTGGAAGATGCTCGGCGTGGATGAACTGCTCGTTGAGCCGAACAATCGGGAAGAACTGGAAGTCGACCGGCACGGCAGTCTTGCCAAAGATAACGACCAGCAAAACCACCACGTTCCGCAGAACGCGATCATGAAGCGGCTGCGGGCGTGGCTCGACAAGTACGTGAATCGTCCTCAAAAACTTCCTCTGGACTTGCGAGACGAGGTCGTGACGCACAGGAAGACGACGCTCTCGGGACTCGGCGTCCGATTCACCGCGTTGGTGGAATACAAAGAGGCCGACGGAGTCGCCATTCGCATGTTAACCCCACGACATCATCGTACAAGAACCTTTGGAACCATCCCGGATGAAAACCTCGACATCAAGGCGATGACTCCCAGAAACGAGTGGGTCAAGTCGCGACCCATCCACGATGAGAGGATCAAGAGGTATGTTGTCGCGGTCAGAGGCGAATTTGACAAAGACAAGGACGATGTCTTTGCGATCTATTCCGGCAGAAAGGGCCTGCCCAAGATCACCAACATCCAGAAGGTCACTGCGCGAGTCGGAGCGCTGGGTAAACAGAACGCCGCCGCGTGGGGCAGTTTCCTTGAACGTTAGCATCTCATGGATTTGACGAACGAAAGTTACATCAGCTCGCGGACGGGTGGCACGATCGGAATCTTGGTGGAGGCGGTGGCCCCTGCTGGATTGCGCGAGTGGCTCTGCTCCGTTCGCGGGCGTAGGAACAGCATCAATCACTGGAAAGGAATATTAATATGAACACAGCAACTCACCGGCCAACGATAATTGGGGGATTGGTCTTGCTCCTTGCCTTGGGCGGGGGTGGCTTCTACGCATTCCGGTCGTTGGCGGGCCTCTTCGCTTCCCTGGACGCGCAAGTCGCGATAGTCACCACGGTGGCGGCCCTGGTAGTCCTGTTGAGCGCGGCCGCGATCGCGCGTGCCATTAAACGCGCGAAGCCGATGGAAAGCGTCCACCCAATGAGCGGCGAACGAGGGGCGCTCTACGACCGGATGTTGAAGGCGTGGGCCCTGCTTGCCACTGACGATGGTTCCCTGGCCGACGAGACCATGAAGAGGCTGAACGCCGAACTTGCGGACTTGGACAGTTTGCTTGTTCTCATAGCCTCCCCGGAAGTAATCAGAGCCTATCTGACCCTTCGCGACGCCAGAAGAGGAGGCGTACAACAGAACGGCGAACTCCGCACTCCGCTTGGGCGGCTAATGGTGGCGATGCGCCGGGACGTGGTGGCAAACGCAGCTGACCTAGACGAGAGCGAGCTACTGTCCGTGCTGCTGAGCGCCGCGGACCTGCCGGCAAATCAGGCCGCCCAGGAAGTGGATTCCCGATTCATCCCAAGTCCCGAAGACCTCAGGCCTCACGTTGCCCTGGAGCCGCAACGCCTGTGAAGCTCTTCAGTGCTCGAGTCGCGAGTTGACGGCTCCGAATGCCGGCGGTTCGGCCGAACATTGGTCAGCTCTGGAGCACCCTCGGAAGATTCACCTGAACTGGCGCGACCCGGCTTTTAGAATCGGTCTGATCCAACTTACTTAGAATCAAGGAGAGCCGAAGACGGGACTCGAACCCGTGACCTGCTGATTACGAATCAGCTGCTCTACCAACTGAGCTACTTCGGCGTGGACGAGGAACATGCCACCCGCTCGGAAAGCCGCAAGCTGGAGCGTGCGACTCTGCCGGCCACGCTGAAGCAAGGCGAAGGCCGGTGAGCACTCAATCCTCGTCGATTATCAGGACCGGTGTGCCATCGACGTTGCTTTGCTTCATGTCCGTCAGGGCGCGATTCGCATCCTGTAACGAGTAAGGGGTTGTTTGCAAACGAAGGCGCGCGGCGCTGGCTTCAGCGAACAAAGCACGCGCGTCATCACGCGTGTTCGACGTGACGCTGCGCAATTCGCGTTCCTGATAGAGATGCCGGGCGTAGTTCAGCTCCGGCACGTCGCTAAGGTGAATGCCCGCGATGGAGCAAATTCCGCCCCGAGCGAGCGCCTCCATCGTCGGCGGCACGAGCTTGCCGGACGGCGCGAAGAGAATCGCCGAATCCACTTTGGCGGGAAGATCGCGGAAATCGCTGCCGGCCCAAGCTGCGCCCAGTTCCTTCGCCTGGCGGATGTGATTCTCGCTGCGAGTGACAACGTGAATTTCGTGGCCGCGATGAAGCGCGAGTTGAAGGACGATGCGCGCCGAGCTGCCGAACCCGACGAGGAGCAATCGACCCTTCTCGGGCACAGCCGCCCGCTCGAGCGCGCGATACCCGATCAAGCCGGCGCAGAGCAGCGGTGAAACATGCTCATCGTCGAAACCATCGGGCAATTCGTAAGCGAAATCTTCCGGTGCCACGGCGTACTCGGCATATCCGCCATCGGCATCGTAGCCGGTGTAGCGCGAGTTGGGACAGAGATTCTCGCGCCCACGCCGGCAGAATGAACAAGTGCCGTCCACGTGACGAAGCCACGCGATTCCGATCCGCTGTCCCACCCGAAAGCGCGAGACGCCCTCTCCGACCCGATCGATCCGGCCCACGACCTGATGCCCGGGAATAACCGGCGTGCGGTGCAGCGCCAGATCGCCTTCGACGATGTGAAGATCCGTCCGGCACACGGCGCAAACGCTCACCTTGACTCGCACTTCGTCCGCCGCCGGCCGCGGTTCGTCGACCTCGCGCAAAACGAGAGGCGATTCGCTCGCCGGTTTTTGCTGCGTTAGCACCATCGCGGGCATGGCACTTTCTAATCGCACAGGTTAAGGCGGATGAGTGCCTTTAGAGTCTCGGTCGCCGTCGCCTCGACGCTGGAACTGCTTGCAATAATCGCGCGCGTCTCGTGTTCCCCGCCATCGGGTCGGTCATAGGCGGCGCTCAACATCTCGAAATCTTCCAGACGCGCGTCGGAAACTTCGGTCTTGCTTTGTTCGCGGTGCCGCAGGCGCTCAGTGATTTCATTGTCGGAAGCGTCGAGGACGAGAAATCGTTCTTGAATGCCCGCGGCGGCGAGGCGTTCACGCAGCAACGCACGCTGTTTAGGTTGACCAAATGTCGCATCGATAATGGCGCTGCCGTGGACACGGGCCGCTTCGATCGCGCGGATGATGACGGCTTCATAAGTGCGCCCGGTCATTGCCTCGCGATAAAGCTCAGCGCGAGCGGCCGCATGAACTCGCACGTGCGGCTTGATGCCGGCTAGTTCCTTCCGCGTGCGATCCGAGGAAAACACCTCCGCTCCGAGGGCTTGGCCGATCATTCTCGCAACGGAGCTTTTGCCAACGCCAACCCGGCCGGTTACAGCCAGCACCATTGGCTCCGAACCGGCAATCGCGTAGGAAAGAGCGAGCCGGAAAAATCTCCCGGCCTTCTCCCGGCTGGTTTCGCGCTCAGCTGCGGGCACTTCGGGTTCGGAGCTCTTTATTGAGAAAATCTTGCCGCGAACGTAGGCACGGTAGCACTTGTAGAAATCGATCACCTCCAGCAGGCCCGCGTCGTCAAGCGTTGCCGCCATGCGGCGGGTGAAGGCAGTGGCCAGATCGGGCCGTCCGCGGAAATCGAGATCCATCGCCAGAAACGCCACATCGTTAGCGACGTCGAGGTAGCGAAGGCGTTCGTTGAATTCGATGCAATCGAAAATGTTTATCTCGCCCTGGGAGAAATGGATGTGCGCGCAGCGCAGATCGCCATGGCAATCGAGGATGCGGCCATCTTTGCGGCGGCGATCAAAAAGGTCTGCGTGGCGGTCATAGAACAGATCGGCAAAATACCGGATCGCTTCGAACGCCGCGCGCGAAAGGAGCGTGCCGACGAACGGTTCGGTCTGCGAAAAATTTTCGTCGGTGCTGATCCGAAGCTTCGCCCCGCGTCCCCATTCCGCGATTTCGGTCGACGATTGTTGCGACCGATAGAATCCGCTGAGCTTGTCCGCAACACGATCCAGGTCTGCCGAGGTGACGCCATTCCGCGTCAGGCGTTGCTCCAAAAAACCTTCCTCCGGCAGCCTCCTCATCTTCACCGCGTAATCGATCGCTTCGCCTTCCTCGCCGAAATGGAGCGCCCCATCTTTGCGTGAGATCGGCACGACGCCGAGGTAAACATCACGGCAAAGCCGCTGGTTGAGACGAACCTCGGCCTCACAAGCCTCACGCCGCTTCTCCAGGGTGGAGAAATCGAGAAATCCCAGGTCGAGGGGCTTTTTGATCTTAAAGACGAACGAGGGCGTCATCGCGACAATCGAGATGTGCGTCTGCCGAATCTCCACCGCCTCCGGCTTCTCAGAATACGAAGCGGGAGAGCGCAGGAATGTCAGCAGCTCATCCTGCGCGGCGGTGGATTTCATCGCCGGGGGACTTTTCGGCCACGCCGTGTTGCGATCGCGGCCGAGAGAATGGCTGAGACGACAACCCCAACTACTGCCACGGCCATATCCTTTTGGGCATCCCATTCGTCGCCCTGGGTGCCGAGGTACGCTGTCCCCAGCTCGGGACTGACGATTTGAGCGACGATCGCTTCAACGATTTCGAAAAATCCGCTGGCAGCGATGATCACAGCCACGGGAAGAACGTAGGACCAGAATCCGCGAGTGGACGCCGTTCGCATGAGCGCCTCGCGCACAGGCACGAGGAGCAACAATCCAAACGAGCAGTGGACGAGCCGATCGAAATGGTTCCGATCCAGATCCAACGGCTCTTTCATCCAGTCGCCGATCGGCACTTTCGCATAGGTGTAATGCGCGCCGACCGCGTGCAGCATCAGAAACGCCGCGATCAACACATACGAAGTATCCGAGAGGGGTGTCCGCCGGTAGGTCAGGGCAAGAAATGGAACTGCGATAAACACCAGCAGATTTTCAATCAACCAGTCGCTGCGATCGACCGGCCGGATGGCTGTAATGATCCAAACCGCCGCGTAGCACAGGACGACGATTTGGAGCAAGCGCCGGTCTTGAAACATGCGCTTCGGCTCAGTTGATTCAGCCATTCGTTTTCCGTGAAATTCGAATTCCGCGCGCCCAGGCCAGCAGCATCGCGGCGGTCACTCCAAGCAAAGCAAGGAGCATGTCGTTCTGTGCGTCCCAGACATCTCCCTGGGCCCCGAGCCATTGCGGTCCAACACCCGGATTTACGATCTGGGCGACCAGGGCTTCGACAATTTCAAAAACCGTGCTCGCCGCCAGCACGGCCGCGATCGTTAGCCAAAACACGGCCACCCGATCAACCTGGCCCACGCGAAGCAAGAGTTCCCGCGCCGGGTCCGCCATGAGCAGACCGAAAGAAAAATGGATGATCCGGTCGAAATGATTGCGACTGAGATCGAACGCCCCCTTCAGCCATTCGCCGAACGGGGTTTGGGCATAGGTGTAATGGGCGCCGACGGCATGGAGAATAAGGAACGCAGCGATCAGGAAATACGACCGGTTTGAGAAAGTGAACCGGCGAAAGGTCAAGACCAATGCACCCACAAAGAATACGACCAGCAAATTTTCCAACACCCATGCGGTGCGGTCCCGTGGGGCGAAGGCAAGGACGGTCCAGATTGTCCCGTAAACTGAAACCAGGATGGCCAGGAATCGGTTTCGGAGTGGATCGCGCCTGGCTGCATTGCGCACCGCATACCCTAGGCGCGTAAAGCGGGTCAGCAAACGACCAACGACTTCGCACATCCGCGCGTTTATCGGAGCACGTGCGATTCGTTATTGAGAAAGAGGACCTTCCCGGCCGCTGCCGGCGTTGTTCTCATGAATGCCCCGAATTCACTTCCCAACATCATCGTTACCGGCAGCAGCGGTTTGATCGGCAGTGCTTTTATCGACCGCATTGGCACCCGTTACCGCGAATTCGGCTTCGACCGGGAAGGGCCGCCGCACCCGCCGCCTAAAACCGAACATGTGATCGACTGCGACGTGGCGTCGGATGAAAGCGTGCGCAAAGCCCTGGCTGAGGTGCGCCGCGTCGGCGGCGGCCGCATCGCGTCAGTGGTCCATCTCGCCGCTTACTACGACTTCGCCGGCGAACCGAGCCCGCTTTATGAAGAGATCACCGTTCGTGGCACCGAGCGGTTGCTGCGCGGGCTCCGCGAATTCGAGGTCGAGCAGTTCATTTTTTCCAGCACCATGCTCGTGCACGCGCCCTGCGAGCCGGGCGAGCAAATCGATGAAAACTGGCCTTTGGAACCGAAGTGGGATTACCCGAAATCTAAAGTCCAAACGGAACAGTTGATTCTCGCCGAGCACGGCGCAATGCCGGTGGTCGTTCTCCGCATCGCGGGGGTTTACGATAACGACTGCCAATCCCTCCCTATCGCGAACCAGATCGCGCGAATTTACGAGCGGCGCATGATCAGCCACGTCTTTCCCGGCGATACCACGCGCGGTCAGGCGTTCATGCATCTCGACGATCTGACCGCCGCGCTGGAGCAGACGATCGAGCGCCGCGCCCAGCTTCCGCCGGAAACGGTGCTGCTTCTCGGAGAGCGCGAGACGCTTTCGTACGAGGAGATGCAACGCATCATTGCCCGGCTGCTGCACGACGACGAGGAATGGGAGACGCGCCAAATTCCCAAAGCGCTCGCCAAAGCCGGGGCCTGGCTCCAGGACGCAATGCCCGGTGAGGAACCGTTCATCAGGCCCTGGATGATCGACCTCGCCGACGACCATTACGCGCTCGATACCACACGCGCTCGCGAGCTGCTCGACTGGGAGTCGCGGCGTTCGTTGCGTGTCACTCTGCCAGGAATGATTGCGCAGCTGAAACGCGATCCGAAAGCGTGGTTTGAGAAGAACAATCTCCCCGTGCCAGACGAAGTGAAATGAGCGCGTCCGACTTAAATGCCGCACCCGAACCGTGGGATTACAATCCGTCGAGCTGGCGGCAACGAATCATAATCGCCGTCTGGGCGATGGCCGCCGCGCTCATCGCGATCTATATGGGACTTTATCAATGGCGGCTCATCCCGACCGTGTGGGACCCGGTCTTTGGCGAACAGACGCAGCGCGTGCTCGATTCCGATGTCTCGCACACGATGAGCCGCTGGTTCCGCATCCCGGACGCGGTGCTCGGCGCCTTTGCCTATCTCGGCGACGTGATTTTTGCGCTTGCCGGCTCAACCCGTCGCTGGCAGGACCGGCCATGGCTGGTCGTCCTCTTTGGGATCGACGTTATCCCGCTCGGCGTGGTCAGCGCGGTCCTCGTCGTCCTGCAAGGCACCGTTGTCGGCTCGTGGTGTTTTCTTTGCCTCATCACCGCGACGATTTCGTTGATCCTTATTATCTACGCTTACGACGAAGTCTGGTCGTCCCTGCTCTATCTTTGGCGGGTCTGGAAAAAGTCGCGCGATCTCGCGCTCGTCTGGCGGACATTCTGGGGCAAGCCGTCGGCGATCGGCTATGAGATTGGAGCGCAAATGGCGGAATCGAGAAAGAGACATGTGGCCGCGCGTCGCTGAACTCCTGATCGCCGCCTGGCTGGCGTTTAGCCCGTGGATCCTGGCAACGCCCGCCGGCGCCGAATTTTTCCCTCGCGCGAATGCGCTCGTCTGCGCCGCGTTCATTGCCCTTTCCGCGCTGCTTTCCTTCCGCGCAGCCTTGGAAAAGGCCCACCTGTTAAGCATCGCGGTTGCGCTCTGGATCATTGGCGTTGCTTTTGCGGCGCCAAATCCGCCGCCACCCGCGATTTATCAGAACTTTGTCGTAGTGGGACTATTCCTTCTGCTCGTGGCCGTCCTGCCGAGCCGCGCCTCGGAACCGCCGCGCGGCTGGCGCGAGTTTCATCCCCTGAAGTGACCCACACGATAAGCGGCCGCTGGTTTCAGCGCGTCCCGGGTCCACTTTATTTGACCGGCCACACCAGCGGCACGAAAACGATTGCCACCAAGTAAATGAGCAACGTGAGGACTGAGCCGATTTTCAAAAAATCCGTGAAGCGATAACGGCCCGGTCCATAGACCATGAGACAGGCCGGCTCGAGCGGCGTGAGATACGAACAGCTCGCGGCGACGGCGATCATCATCGCGAAGGTGCGCGGGTTGAGGCCAAGCTGGAGGGCGGTTTGGATGGCAATCGGCAGGACAACGATCGCGGCGGCCTGGTTGGACATCGGCTGCGTGAGGAAAACGGTCAGAGCGAAGAAGACCGTGAGGAGCCAGAAGGGATCCGTGCTGCCGGTGACGGAGACGAGCTGCAACGCGAGGTATTTCGCGGCGCCGGTGTGCTCCATGGCCGCGCCGAGACTGAGCATGCTGCCAATGAGGATGATCGCCTTCCACTCGATGCGCGCATAAGCCTCCGGCGGCGTGATGCAGCGCGTGACGAAGACCAGCAGCGCCCCAAGCATCACCGCCATCGGAAGCGAGAGCACGCGCATGGTTACGAGCGCGATTACCCCAACGAAAATTGCGATCGCGAGCGGCGCGCGTTGGCGGCGCGGACGCTTTTCCTGGACCTGTTCCATCGGGCCAAGAACGCGAAAGGCGTTGCTTTCGTGGGCTTGGGCGATGTCTTCGCGGCGACCCTGCACGAGCAGCACGTCGCCCAGCGCAAGCATCGCCTCGCTCAACTTGCGGACGACGTTGACGCCGTGATGATTGATTCCGAGCACCTGCAAGCCGTAGCTCTCGCGAAAGCGCTGGCGCTTCAAATTACGGCCTATGAGCGGCGAGCCGGGCAACAGCACGGCTTCAACCAGCGCAGTGTCCTCGCTCGCGAGATCGGGATCGGAAAGGCGCGCATCGGCGATGATCTCCACGCCGGCGGTATCTTTGATCTTCACGATGTCCTCCTGACTTCCCTTCACCAGCAGGACGTCGCCTTCCTTCAACTCGGTGCTCGCGCGCGGTGTGATGCTTTGATTCTTGTTCCGGATGATCCGCAACACCTCGAGCCCGAGTTGCTGTCCGACATTCGCGCCGCCGAGCGTCTTTCCCGCCAGCGCGGAGCCCGGCTGGATGACAATCTCGCTCAGGTAAGGCCGCACCCCGAACTCTTCGGTTAACCCGGCGGGCGCGCCGCGGTCGGGGATGAAGCGGCGAGCGAGGAACATGTAAACAAGCCCGACAACGGCGATTGGAATCCCGACCGGGGCGAGCTCGAACATGCCCATTGGCGGCAGGCCATAGGAGCTAATCATGCCACTGACGACCATGTTCGTGGAGGTGCTGACGAGGGTAACAGAACTGGTGACGATCGAAGAGAACGCGAGCGGCATGAGGAGCCTGGACGCTCTAATGCCGGACTTTTTCGCGATGCCGAAAACAACTGGGAGAAAGAACGCGGTCGAAGCAGTGTTGCTCATGAACGCGCCGGTGCCGGCGGAGGCGAGCATCACGATCCAAAGCAGACGATCGGGATCGGTCCCCGCGTGGCGCAACACCGCCCGCCCGGCGAGCTCGACCACGCCAGTGCGCTCGAGCGCCGCCGTGAGGATGAGCAGACCAAGGATCATTATGACCGTATCGCTGCCAAAGCCCGCGAACGCTTGGTTCGCAGGCAGCAGTCCCGTGAAGGCGAGCGCGAGCAGCAGGCCGAGGGCGACGACTTCCGACGACACGCGCTCCCACCAAAAGAGCGCGAGTGCCATCGCCAGCAGGCAAAGGAGGAGAAGAATTTGCGGCGTCATGATTCAGGCGACGGGCTCAAAGGCAGCGCAATAATACATCGCATCTGTCAGCCGCCGACACTCGAATCGCGCGCCGACGGGGTGCGTCTCGTCAGCTTTTTCTTCAAAATTCCCGGCGGATTTCGGCCGAGCCGACCGGCACGGCGGCGACGATCTTCGAGACGTCCCGCTGGCGCGGGACGGGGCGCGGGGCAGCTCGATATGGCCGGGGCTAGGACTCGTTCCGGATCTCGCCTCGTGCTTCCGCGAGTGCGTTCTCCAAGTCCTCCAGTGCGTTATCAAGCTTCTTTCGCGCGTCATCGTACCCGGCGGTTTGGCTGTCCTTGGGCACCCGGTTCAATTCCTTGACCGCGTAATCGTGATGCTGAGTCAAAAGCAGGGAGCCTGGTCTGAAAATACGCGCGGTCGCCCGGTTTGCTGGCCTTGCTATCAGATCGGAGCTTTGCAATTTCGCCATCAATTTCCTTCAATCGGTCCGATGCGCCATCGCGATATGTTTTCGAATCTTCGCTCAAAAACGCTTTTGTTTTTTTCCAAGCTTCCTTCGTCGTTTCGAATCGCTCGTCGGGCTGCTACCCTAGCCGAGGTTCAGAAGTTAGGCGTCGCTTTCACTGCGAGGTCGCCAAACGGATAGCAAGTCCGAACCGGCTACCGTTCACGTCCTCCTCCATCGCGCCTGGAACCGAAAATCTGTTTGAGTGTCGCCCATAAACTCGGACGCATGGTTTCACTCGATTTCGCGGCTCTCGCCACCAGCACCGGCACGTTCGCGCGATTGACGATGCTCCGGGTCAGATCGCCCATGATGTAATGCCCGAGCGGACCGCGCGTCTGGGATGAGCCGGTCACGATGAGATCGTGTTTTCGTTCCTTCACCTCGGCGAAAACCTGGCTGAGGACCAGCCCGTGGCGCACCCGCACGTCCGTGGTGACACCCAAATCTTCCAGGCTTTTTTTCTGGGCGAGCAGGTTACGGCCGAGCTCGGAGCCGGATTTCAGGAGATGTTCAACGTCCTCCTCCAGTTGCACGAGGTCGGCGTAGATGGCCGGCGGCTCCGCCATGACGTGCAGGAGCGTGACCGACGCGCCCACGGCCGCCGCGACTTTGCCCGTCAACTCAACGGCTGCGTCGATGAAATTCTTTCCGCCGGTACACACGACGAAGCTTTTTAGAGTTTTACATGCGCCGGTCGCGAGCAGGACCGGTGACGGGATGGCCTTGATGACTTCGTAACTTTTTTCCGCGCGCCAATAAAGGCCGGTGGTTCCTTTGCGTTCGGCGCCGATGATAGTCAGATCGTAATGCTCCGAGGTCGTCTGATGCAAAATTTCCCGGATCGGTTCGCCGGTCCGCAAAACGAGCTCGGGCGAAACGCCGAACCCGCGAAGCATTTCCGCCTCGCTTTCGAGCGCGGCACGTAACGATTCCTCATTCCCGGATAGCTCTGCGATACCGAGCAGCGTGGTCGCGGCCTGGCAAGGACCGGCCAGCAGCCCGCCGAGTCGCACCGGCTTGTCCGCCGGCTCGCTGCCATCGCTGCAAATCAAAACGCGCATGAGTTAGAGCTTTTCTCCGGTCATCAAAGTGTAAATCACAATCGCGGCGCCGATGAGCGGCAGTGGCACGAAGGCCAGCCGGATTTTCGGGCCGGTAAAATATTGGGTGGAGATCGCGCCGATCTGGGCGCCGATGGCCGCCCCCGTGTGCATGACCAGGGCAATCAGGATGTCGACATTCCCTTTAATCGCGTGGCTAAAGGTCCCATAGCTGGCGGAAATGACGATCTCGAAGAGGTCGGTTCCCACCGCCAGATGGGTGGGAATTCCCAGAACGTAGACCAGCATCGGCATCCGGATGTACCCGGCGCCGCCGCCGAGAAAGCCGGCGAACAATCCACCGATAAAGGAAACCAGAATAATGATCCAAAGCGAAATGGTCACGCCCGAGGTGGGCAGGTGAATCATCGGCCACAAATGAAAACGCTGGATCGCCTTGGTCCTGTGGCTGAAGGAGGATTCGTCTTTCTTGGCCGCGGTGCCGGGCACTTTGGTGCGGGGCCGGCGTTTTTTCTGCATCTGAAGCGTTCGCCAGGCTTCCCACATCATGAAGCCCGAGATGCTGACGTAGATGGCGATGGAAACGAGGCTCACGACCGTGTTTACGTTCCCCGCGCGCTTGAGCATTTCGATCAACTGCACGCCGACCTCCGCGCCGCCCATCGTCCCGACCGCCATGATCAACCCGAGACGCAAATCGACATTGCCCAGCGCGCGATGGCGCTTCGCCGCCACGATGGATTTTCCGACGATGTGCGCCAGGTCGGTCCCGACGGCATAATTCCAATCGAGACCCACGGCCCGGAGCGCCGGCCCCGCGATAAAGCTGCCGCCGACCCCGAAGAATCCGCCCATGACACCGATGAAAAAACCGATCACGACGAGGTAGATCGGGTTGATGTGCGACTCCGAGATCGGAAAAAACATGACTTATTCCGAGCGACGTCCGCGGAGAAGGCGGAATAACCAGGTCGTGAGGCTCTCCAGGAGCACGGCTTGCCCGATCAGGAGCGCAATCGCGACCAGCGCGTAGACCTTGACGTGATGGAGATGCAACTCCTGCAACCAGCCCGAGAGGAAAAGGAGCACGAGAAAAAAATAGCCGGTAACCAGAATACCGTAGACCACGAGCTCGATCAGGAACGCTCGCAGCGTCGTCGAAGTTTCAGCTTTCAACGTGACCTCCCTCCGGCATCACACACTCTTCGCTGTTGCCGGGTCCGTCGGTTGCGCGGAACCGCGTAAAAATCCATTGCGTGGCAGATGTTTCGTCCTACGTTCCACTTCGCTTTTAGCAGGCGAATCTATGGCCGACGCAGCAAATAAATATCCGGAAAACGTAGACGGTAAGTTCTACGTGGACGACCAGTGCATCGACTGCGATCTCTGCCGGGAGACTGCGCCTGCGAATTACAAACGGAACGACGACGGCGGCCACTCTTTCGTTTACAAACAACCGGAAACTCCGGAAGAAGACGCCCTCTGCAAGGAAGCGATGGAAGGCTGCCCGGTCGAAGCGATCGGCGCCGACGGCTAGCCCGCCTTAACCGCGGGCCGGCGGCCCGTGTGCGCATACCATGCCGGCGAACGCACCAGTCGCTCTCACCATCGCCGGCTCCGACAGCAGCGCGGGCGCGGGTATCCAGGCCGATCTCAAGACTTTCAGCGCCCTCGGCGTTTACGGACTGACGGCGATCACCTGTGTCGTGGCTGAGACGCCCGGCCACGTCTCGAGGATCGAACCGGTCAGCGCCAATACGGTTTCCGAGCAGATCGGGGTTTTGTTCGAAAGCTTTCCGATCGCCGCGATCAAAACGGGGCTGCTTTTCTCCGGGGAAATAACACTGGCGGTGGCGCGCGCACTTCGCGCACACGCGGAGCAAACGAAATCCGCCCCGCCGCTCGTGATCGATCCGGTGATGGTCGCGACGAGCGGCGATCTCCTTCTGCGAGAGGACGCGATCGACTGCTACGAGCGCGAGCTCTTCCCGCTGGCAACGCTCGTGACGCCGAACCTCAGCGAAGCCGCCCGGTTATTGGGAGAACCGATCGCCGACCTGCGGGCCATGCATCAAGCGGGCGCAAAACTCGCGAAAAAGTACGGGGTCCCCATGTTGTTGAAAGGGGGACATCTCGCGGGCGAGGAGGCGATCGATCTGCTTTTTGCGCATGGAAACGTGATCGAATTCTCCGCGCCTTTTTTTCGCGGGATCGCCACGCACGGGACCGGATGCACTTATTCCGCTGCGATCGCCGCCGGCCTGGCAATCGGTCTTCCACTCGAAGAGGCCGTCGAACGCGCGAAGAAATTCGTGACGGCGACGATTGCGCAACACCACACTTGGAAAACGGCATCGGGCGCGCCCTTGCACGCCCTGAATCATTCGCCAGACATCCTTTGATGGTAGGGCGAGACTCCGTCGAGCCGGCAAGACGTCCTTTGATGGTAGGGCGAGACTCTGTCGAGCCGACCAGACATCCTTTGATGGTAGGGCGAGACTCCGTCGAGCCGACCAGACATCCTTTGATGGTAGGGCGAGACTCTGTTGAGCCGGCAAAATTACGGCTCGACGGAGTCTCGCCCTACCGTGAAGAGGGTACTGGTAAGTTCTTTTCCGCTGGTTGCTCCCACCGCTTCTCCTTCATTGCTGCCAGCGCGGCGGCTGTTTCCGCTTGTTTCTTGCTTCGCCCAGTTCCCTCTCCGAGCTCAATCCCTTCCCATACCGCCCGCACCACAAAGGTTTTCTGGTGCTCCGGCCCACTCTTTGAAATCACTTCATAAGCCGGACTGCGCGGTGAAATGGCCTGGAGCAATTCCTGGAGATGACCTTTGGGGTTAATATCGATCGGCTCCGCGACGAGCTGCGCCAGATCGTTCCCCGCCTGTTCCAAAATAAATTGCCGGACCGTGGCGAGATCGCTGTCGAGATAGATGGCGCCGACGAGCGCTTCGAAGGCATCGGCCAGGGTGGAACCCCGTTCGCGCCCGCCGCTCGCCGCTTCGCCGCGTCCCATCATCAGATAGCGACCTAACTCGAGCGTCGCCGCATGGACCGTGAGCGCCTCGCGCGAGACCAGCCGCGATCGAAGCTTCGTCAATTGCCCCTCAGCCTCATCTTTGAAATGCCCATAGAGCTGCTCGGTTATCACCAGTTGGAGAACGGCATCGCCCAGGAATTCCAAACGCTGGTTATCGAAATGATGCTGCTGGGTCTCGTGTCGCAGGCTTGGATGGGTGAGCGCTTCCGCGAGCAAGAGCGGATTGCGGAACTTGTATCCAATGCGGTCTTCCAGCGGATTCACGACGAGCAAAGGCTACGCGATTGTCCTGGCTTTTCCAAGGAGCGGCGGTCTCCAGTCCGCCGTCCGCAAAAGGACGGTTGGGAAAGCGCCCATCCCTGGCTTTCTCGCGCTATCGCTTTTGAAAAATTGTGATCGAAGTGACCAGGTCGAGGGCTCGCTGCAGGACAGGATCGCGCACCGTCGCCTTCTCGGGACCGCGCCCCCGCCGTTGCGCCGCTTCCATGGCTTCGAGTTCCGGATTTTTGCCCGAGATAAGAGCGGCTTCGTTTAAGTGCGGCCGCTCATTCTCGACGACAAAAGGCATCATCCCTTTTTCCCGGCTCTGTTGGAAGACTTCGCGCTTGTCCGCCGCCGGCATCTCCACCGGCACATCCGGTTTGAGACCGCCGGGAAAAAGGGTTCGCTCTTCGGGCAGCATTGCTTCCGCCACCGCCACCCGCAGGACTTTTCCGCTGGGCAGTTTCAGGTCCGTATATTCCACGGCGCGACCGGCCGTCGGCTGGCCGATCAGGAGCGCCTTGTCATGGTACTGGATGGCGCCGGCAATCGCCTCCGCCGCTCCCGCCGTGTCGCCGTCGAGGAGGATGATCGTTAGGCCTTGAAAGGACGGATCGCGCTCCGAGGTGAAGGTCCGCTCTTGTTTGGCGGTGGTCTTGCGCAGGCTAAAGATCGGCTTGCCTTTCGGACAAAAACGCTTCGCGAACTCCGATGCAGTCGCAAAATCATTCGTGGCGGGACTCGCCCGCAGGTCGATGACCACGGCATCCACTTTCTTTGTCCCAAAAGTTTGCAGGTGCGTGTCCAGCGCCTCGAGGTTCGGACGCACGAGGGCTCCAAACCGGAGATAGCCAATGTGACCTTCCAGAATCTCGCCGAAAAACGGAGTCGCGGGCTCTGCCGGCTCCGCCCCGGAATCGGCCAGGAGAATCACTCCGCGTCCCAGGCGGGTGAGAATTCCTTCAAAGGTGGCGCGACTCAGCTCCGTTTCGTTCAGGGCCTGCGGCTTGATGTAGTTGTTCTTCAGGAGCTGGATCGCTTCCTTCAGGTCCGTGGAGTCCATCGAATCAACCAGCGACTTGGTTGTCGGCGCCGATGAAGGCTGGGGCGCCGCCGGCGAGACCGGCGACGGTGAAGGCACGGCCGGCTTGACCGCGGATTGCGCGAACACAAATGCCGTCGCGCCCCAGCCGAACAGGAGGAAAATAAACAGAGAGACGCGCCGGGACATCAGTCGCCCACGACCTTAGCCGCAACCGCGCCAAGAGCAATATCGCGCCGGTAATGGCAACCTTCGAACGCGATCTCTGAGACCGCTTCATAGGCGCGCGCCCGCGCCGCCGCCACACTCTCTCCCAGCGCCGTCACCGCCAGGACCCGGCCGCCCGCGCTCACGACCTCTCCATTTTCCTTCCGCGTTCCGGCGTGGAAAACATGAACGTCCGTGGCCTCGGAAAGCTTCTCCAAACCGTGGATTGGTTTGCTGACATCGTATTTGCCCGGATAACCGCCCGAGGCCAGCACCACAGTCACCGCCGCGCGCTCGTCCCACTCGATTGCGGTGCCCGCCAACGTCCCGTCAATCGCCGCCTCGAGAAGATCGAGCAAATCAGACTTCAAGCGCGGCAGGATAACCTGCGTCTCCGGGTCGCCGAACCGGCAGTTGAACTCCAGGACTCGCAACCCATCCGCCGTAATCATGAGCCCGGGAAAGAGCAATCCGCGGAAAACGACGCCGGTTTCCTTCAAGCCATCCAGCAAAGGACGCATGACGGTGCGATCGAATTGCGCCTGCAGGCCGGCGTCGAAATTGTCCGCCGGGCTGAAGGCGCCCATGCCACCGGTGTTGGGCCCGGTATCGCCATCGAACGCGCGCTTGTGGTCTCGAGCGGTCGCGAGCATGCGATAGCTCGTTCCATCCAGGAGCGCGTGTAACGAACACTCCGAACCGGTGAGACATTCCTCGATCAGGACGCGGCTTCCCGCATCGCCGAAGCGCCGCTCATTCATCATCGAGTCGATCGCCGCCCGCGCCTCTTTCACGTCCCGCGCGATGATCACCCCCTTGCCGAGCGCAAGACCATCCGCCTTGATCACGATGGGAAACCGGGCCTCGCCCACAAAAGCGAAGGCAGCCTCGCACTCCGAAAAAGCAGCGCCCCGCGCCGTGGGAATCTTGTTCTGGCGCATCAAGGCCTTGGCGAAGACTTTCGAGGATTCCAGGCGCGCCGCGGATTTCGACGGCCCAAAAACGCGCAGGCCGCAGGCTTGGAAAAGATCCGCGATGCCGGCCGCAAGCGGATCGTCTGGTCCCACCACCGTGAGCCCAATTTCGTTTTCTTTAGCGAAGCAGATCAATCCCGGCAGATCGTTCGCCGGGATGGCCACGTTCTCCGCCACCTCCGCCGTACCCGCGTTCCCGGGCGCACAGAAGATCCGCTCGGCGCGGGGGGATTGCTTCAACTTCCATGCGAGGGCGTGTTCTCTGCCCCCGCCGCCAACCACAAGAATTTTCACAGCGGTGAAGTGCCTCGGTGGGACATATCCGACCGAATCGTCCTAGCGAAATCAAATGAACGCAAGCAGGGAGTCACTCTTGCAATTTCACAGGGGAAAGAGGCCACCTTATGCGGCCCTCCTGGTTCGTTACTCTCCGCTTGCACCCCGCCCGATTGCTCCTACAGATGGCAGATGAAGTCTTCCGGCGCTTCCGTCTTAAAACCACAATGTCCTTCGCGCATCGTGTTGGATCGGATCGCGGATAAATGGACGGCCCTCATCATTCACGTCCTGGCCAACGGCACGCAACGCTACGGTGCGCTCCTCCGGGAGATTGGCGGGATCTCGCAGAAGATGCTGACGCAAACACTCCGCAGTTTGGAGCGGGATGGCCTGGTCCTGCGTAAGGTTCATCCGGTCGTTCCGCCTAAAGTCGAGTACTCGCTTACGCGCCTCGGACGCACGCTGATCGATCCTCTGCATACCCTTTGTCGCTGGTCGGAAAGACATCTGCCCGAGCTGCAAGCGAACCGTGCGCGCGCGCGCCTGCTCGAGCAGTCTTCTCCTCCCACCGCGCAGCCGGCACGAGACCTCGCGCTCAGCCGGTAACCGCCTGCCGCCCCGGTCCAGGATGAGCCGTATTTTTCTTTTGTCGCCGGCTTACGCAGGCGGGCAGCGCGCCCGAATGATCATGAGCGAGCGGGCGCAATTCGATCTCGCGCGCCGTTTGCGCAGCGACGATCGCCCTACGCTGGGCGAAGTGTTTACGTTTCTGAGCGGCCTCTATTTTCGGGGGAAACTCGCTTACGCCAATGTCTTCGCGCAGCCGGCGCCCCGAATGTCCGGTGTGCTCGTCATCACGCCGAATCGCGGCCTGGTCCCGGCCGCATCCCCGATCGGGCTCGAAGACCTTCGCGACTTTGGCACGGTGGATATAGATGGAGACGATCCGCGTTATCGCGGGCCGCTCGAGCGCGACGCAAGGAAGCTGGCGAAAAAATTGACGGCGGATTGCGAAGTCGTCCTGCTCGGAAGCGTGGCGACGGGAAAATATGTCGACATTCTCCTCACGCATTTCGGGAAACGGCTGCGTTTCCCGGCGGAGTTCGTTGGGCGTGGCGACATGAGCCGCGGCGGATTGTTGCTCCGGTCGGCGGTCGATCGCATCGAGCTCGATTACATCTCCGTCGCTGGCGCGGTTCGAAAAGGAAAGCGTCCGCCGAAACTGGAGCCGCGAAGATATACGAAATGAGTTCGCTCGTTGTCATCCTGAGCGGAGCGAAGCGCAGTCGAAGGACCCCGCCGCACGTCGAGCGACTTCGCCTCCCGCGCCGGAAAGTGTTCCACCGGGGTCCCTCGCCTGCGCTTTCGCTCCGCTCGGGATGACAACGCCTTAGCTTAAATCATGGCTCTAAAACTAAAACCTCCACTCCCTCCCATGGAAGCGCGGTCCGTCGATGAAATCCCCATCGGCGACAATTGGCAATACGAGCCAAAGTGGGATGGATTTCGCTGCCTCGCCTTTCGAGACGGCAAGGATGTTTACCTGCAATCGAAAGCGGGACAACCGCTCGCCCGCTACTTCCCGGACGTGGTCGCACAGATTCTAAAACTCCAGGCGAAGCGCTTTGTCCTGGACGGCGAGCTCGTCATTCCGATCGGCAACGCTCTTTCCTTTGACGAGCTGCAACTGCGATTACATCCCGCCTCGAGCCGGGTCCAAAAACTCGCGGCCGCGCATCCGGCTCTTCTCATCGTGTTCGATCTGCTCGCGGACGCGGCCGGCAAATCATTGCTCGCACTGCCATTGCGCGAGCGGCGCGAAAAATTGGAGGCGTTCGCGCGCGAAAACCTGGCGAAGAAAGGCGCCCTGCGGCTATCTCCGGCCACCACCCAGCTCACTCCCGCGAAGAAATGGTTCGATAAGGCCGGGGGCAATCTCGACGGTCTCATCGCGAAACAGCTCGATGCGCCATACGCATCCGGCGAGCGGACGGCGATGGTGAAAGTAAAACAGATTCGCAGCGCGGACTGTGTCGTGGGTGGGTTTCGCTACGCCACCGGCTCCCGCTTGCTGGGCTCATTACTCCTTGGCTTGTACGACGATAAGGGGCTGCTGCACCACGTCGGGTTCACCTCGGCGTTCAAGAAAAGCGACCTTCCGGTTCTGACAAAAAAATTTGAGGCGTTGAAGAAAAAACCCGGATTTACCGGCAACGCTCCCGGGGGCCCGAGCCGCTGGAGCACGGAACGGAGCGGCCAGTGGGAAGCGGTCGATCCGAAAACGGTCGTGGAAGTGACCTACGATCACTTCACCGGGGGACGTTTCCGTCATGGCACGAAGATCCTGCGATGGCGCCCGGACAAGGCACCGCGGCAATGCACCATGGAGCAGGTGGAACATCGCGAAGGAAAATCGCTCGCGCTGCTGTAGAGCTGTCGATTTTTGTCATCCTGAGCGGAGCGAAACGGAATCGAAGGATCTCTGATCTCTGCGAGCGCGCCAGCGCGGGAGGTCCTCGCTGGCGCTCGCGCAATTAAGAGATCCCTCGACTACGCTCGGGATGACAAATAGCGCGGCCGGGTCTCGTGCTGCACAGCTGCGTCGACTTCGCCAATTGTCATCCTGAGCGGAATCGAAGGACCTCGTTATTTCTGCAAGGGCGCGCCAACACCCAAGGTTCTCGTTGACGCTCGCGAAAGTAAGGGATCCCTCGGTTACGCTCGGGATGACAAATAGGGCGGCCGGGTCTCGCGCTGCTACAGCGGCGTCGATTTTGGCATTTTGTCATCCTGAGCGGAGTTGAAGGATCTCTTATTTCCGCGAGGGCGCCAGCGCCCGAGGTCCTCGCTGACGCTCGCAAAAGTAAGGGATTCCTCGGCTACGCTCGGGATGACAAATAGGGCGGCCGGGTCTCGCGCTGCTACAGCGGCGTCGATTTTGGCATTTTGTCATCCTGAGCGGAGTCGAAGGATCTCTTATTTTTGCGAGGGCGCCAGCGCCCGAGGTCCTCGCTGACGCTCGCGAAAGTAAGAGATCCCTCGGCTACGCTCGGGATGACAGAAGGGGGGCGAGCCTCGCTACCTACGGTTCCGGGTTCAATTCGAAGTTGATCTTGACCTCGTAGTAAGAGCCGCTTCCGAGACCCTTCGGCAGCGGATCAACTTGCTTCACGCGTGCGGCAACCGCGGCGACCGATTCATCCACCACCACATTGCCCGAGGGCTTTACGACCGTGAAGTTCGAGACCCGGCCGTCTTTCTCGATTCGAATTCGTACCACCACTGAGATCTTCGTTCCGATGGCCACGCTGGTCGTAGGCTGGACCCATTCGCTGTAGAAACGGTCATGGAGCATCTTTCCGTACCAACTGAATTCTGACCCTCGCACGCCGCCGCCGGAGCCCGTCGAACCGGATTTTTCGTCAACGCCGTCCGCGTTGGCCGGCGCGACTTTCACCGCCTCCTTCCTGGTTTCGTTACTCTTCCTATCAGGCGCAGATGGCGTGGCGCTTTTTTTCGACGAAGACCTTGGCGTCGCTTTTGCCTCGGCGATTTTCTTCGGGCTTGGCTTGGGCGACGGCTTTGCCGTCGGTCTTGGCGAGGTTTTGGGGACAGGCGTTAGGCTCGGCCTGGGAGCCGGTGTCGCGACTGGAGTTGGCGAGGGCTCGGTGGCGGGAAGCTGGATATCGCTTCTTGCCGGCGTCAGGGCTGGCGCTGCGTCCTTTTCCTCCGGCTGGGAGCGAGGCGAGTCGACTTCCGGCGCCGGCGGCGTTTCAATCGCCGGCTCTATTTGCACGGGCGCGTTCCTGGACGCGGCTTCCAGGCCCGCTCCGGTCATCCAGACTACGCTCTGCGAGTTTGGCTTCCGCGTCTCGTAGTTCCAACGAACGAGCCAGGCTGCAATCGCGATGTGCGCGACCGCGATGAGCGTGACGTTGCGCCAAAAGCGTGCGTCTTGGGGCATCGCCTATTTCGTCTCAGCCTTGGTCGCGATCCCAACCTTCGTGATTTGCGCGCGTTGCAATGCATCCATCAACGCGATCAACTTTTGCACCGGCAACTCGCGATCCGGGCGAATCACGACGGCCGCATCCGGATTCGTTCGCTTCAATTCCGCGAGTCGCGCCGCGAGGGTTTGGGCATCCACGGGAACGTTGTTGAACTTGATCGCGTCGTGCCGGTCGATCGAGATCGTCTGGACCTGCGCGGGGTTGACCGGCGCGTTCGCCGCGCCGCTCGAGGGGATGACGAGATTGACGCTGTTTTCCAGCAGCGGAGTCGTGATCATGAAGATAATCAGAAGCACGAACGACAGATCGAGCAGCGGCGTGATATTGATCTCGGAAAGGGTCGAGAGCCCGTGCCGTTGGGAATAGCGTCTCATCGCGTGGTCATTCCGAGCGAAGCGCAGCGGAGTCGAGGAATGTCGTGGCGCGCCGGTCGACGTTCGGCGGGGTCCCTCGACTTCGCTCGGGATGACAGGCTTTCGTTCCCGCCCGTCCTCATCGCCGGTACTCCGGATCACGCGCGTTGTGATCCACGTATTTGTGCTCAAACTCCGACGCCAACTCCGCGGCGAAGTTATCCATCTCCACGATCATCCCGCGGATGCTGGTCACGAGGAAATTGTAGCCAAACATCGCCGGGATCGCGACGCAGAGGGCCATGACGGTGGTGATCAACGCGCCGGAAACACCGGGGGCCATCGTGGCCAGATTCGGCGAGCCTGCGACCGCCACATCGGTGAAAGTGTCCATCACTCCCCAGACCGTTCCAAGCAATCCGAGGAACGGCGCCCCGCTCACAGCGGTCGCCAGCAGGATCATTTGCGATTCCAAGCCGAGCGCGGTCTCTCCCACCGCCCGTTCCATCGCCGCATTCACCGCGTGCATTTGCGCGGGCGTGATCTTGTCGGCAATTCCAAGCCGGGCCCGAAATGTCTCGTCCACTTCCGCCGAACCGAGCAGCTGAAAGGTCATTTCCTCGCAACCGGCCCGGTAGATATTAAAGAGCGGCGCGCCGGGAAATCGCGCGTGGTTTTCAAACAGGCGCAGCGGTTGCCGATCCTTGCGGAAGGCCGCGCGAAAGCGCGCATTCTGTTTCCGGGCGAACTGGATCACGCGCAACTTCGTAATCATGATCGACCAGCTGAAGACCGAGACGATGCAGAGAAGCGCGAGAACGATCTTGCCCGCGACCGTCGAGTGTTCGAACGCGAAGAGCAGACCGCCGGCCGCGAGAATCTTCGGAAGTAGCATGTGCGCCAACTGGCTCGATCAATACCGGACTTTCCGCAAAAGGGAAAGCGCCGAGATGCTCACGCCGGCAGCTTCAGCGGATAAGTCGGACGCCTTCTGGCGGCCACGATGAAGGCAAAACCGATCGCGATGACAAAAAACGAAAAAAACTGGCCCCGGGTAAACATGCCAACCAAAGGCGCATCCGGTTCGCGAAAATATTCCACCACGATGCGAAAGACCGAGTAACAGACCAGGAACAAGCCGGTCAGGAAACCGTTTGGGGTGCGGGCGCGGGTGCGCACCAGCCACAGGATCAAAAACAATACGAGCCCTTCGAGAAACGCCTCGTAAAGCTGCGAAGGATGCCGCGGGGTGAGGATGTCGCGCAAAACCGTTGCGAGCTCCGGATTGGTCCGCACCGCCTCAACGATCGCCTCGGCGGACCCCAGGGACGGATCGATCTGCCGGCAGGCCGCGAGCGCCCGCTCAGCTTCCACGGCGTTCGCCGGCTCGAGCAGTTCTTTTGGAAATTGCACCGCCCAGGAAACAGTGGCGGCCCGGCCGTAAAGCTCCCCGTTGATGAAATTAGCGCATCGGCCCAGAAACAGACCGATCGGGACAGCCACGACCAGATTATCGCCCAGGTTGGTCCAGGTAAGTTTGCGCCGGCGCGCGTAGTAGAGGGAGAAAAGCACAACGCCAAGAATCCCGCCGTGACTGGACATCCCGCCTTCCCAAACGCGCAGGATCGAAAGCGGTTCCCGGAGCATTTCGGGCCGGTAAAAAAAGACGTAGCCCAGCCGGCCGCCGACCATCACCCCGAAAAGCGCCGTCCAGGTGATGAAGTCGCCCACGGCGGATTGGGGAAGATCGAGGTAGCCTTTCTTCGAAAACCGGCTCAGCAGCGCGAAACCGCACACGAACGCGAGCACATAGGCCATGCCGTACCAACGCGGGCCGACGTTGTCCCAGATCCTGAAGATGAACGGATCGAGATTGTGCAGGTAATAGGCGAGCATGCGGCGAGCGATACTCAGCGAATTTCCCGCGAGCGGCAATAGCCATGTCGGTTCCTGCACTTACACTTTAACTTTCACTTACACATGTTTGAGAACGAAGAGTGATCTTGCTTCGAAAACGTGGACTGCACTGTTGGTTAAAAGTTGAGGTTAGCGGAACGGTTTTCAAAATCCAGTGGGGTGAGGTAGCCGAGAGCGCTGTGAGAGCGGCGGCGGTTGTAGAAGGTTTCGATGTAATCGAAAAGGAGGAGGCGCGTCTGGCGCTTGCTCGCTGGG
>Ga0190265_10000243_pt1 | contig 47751 bp, 41 predicted proteins | sample Popmic124T_FD_133135 | JGI IMG/M metagenome (GOLD analysis project Ga0190265, IMG submission 133135) | Populus adjacent soil microbial communities from riparian zone of Indian Creek, Utah, USA - 124 T | ecosystem: Environmental > Terrestrial > Soil > Riparian zone | place: USA: Utah | collected... | reverse complement strand
GGATGAGGTCCACCTGGCGCGTCCCGCCCGCGGAATTTTGCCTCTCGCCCTCGAGGGCGAGTCACAAGTCCCCGAGGGCGAGAGGCAAGTCCCCGAGGGCGAGGGGCTCATTTCCGGTCCCCGGCGGCATCATCTCAGGCTCCGCCAAAGTCGCCGGCAGCGGCGCTCTGACCCCGGGCTACGCTCCGTCGCCCTTGCGGGTACCTTGGCAAACTCCGATCGACGGGCAGCCTTTTCTGTAGGGGAGGGGCTTGCCCCCTCCCGGGCGGGGGAAGACCCCGCCGAGACAGGAATTGCATTGGGAGCTTCCGCCCACCCGGGAGGGGGCAAGCCCCTCCCCTACATCCACCTTATCCCGTCAATCCTGCCGTGACAGAGGACTAGTCCAACCGCAGCGTGACCAGCGGGTCGAAGCGCGCGGCCCGGCGCGCTGGCAGGTAGCTGGCGACCAGGGCGACGAGGATCAGCCCGGCCGCGATCCCTCCGAAGACCAGCGGGTCGGTCGGCGCCACGCCGTAGAGCAGCCCCTCCAGCATGCGGGTGAAGAGGAAGGCCCCGGTAAGCCCGAGCACCAGGCCGAGCCCGGCCAGGCCCATGCCCCGCTTCAGGATCAGCCGGATCACGTCCCCGGTCTGCGCCCCCAGGGCCATCCGGATGCCGATCTCGTGGCTGCGCTGGCTTACCGAATAGGAGAGCACGGCGTAGATCCCCACCACGGCCAGCACCATGCCCAGCGAGGCGAACAGGGTCAGCATGAAGGTGTTGAAGCGCGGTCGGGCCAGCGAGTCGGAGACCCGTTCGTCCAGCGTCTGGACTTGGGCGATGGGCTGGTCCTTGTCCATGGCCAGCACCTCGCCGCGAACGATCGGCACCAGGCTCAGGGGCTCCACCGAGGTCCTGGCCACCAGGAACATGGACGGCCGCGCCCCCTGGGCGATGGGCACGTAGAGCGTCGCGCCGGTCTCGGCGCCAAGGGCGGAATCCTGCACGTCCCCAACCACGCCCACGACGGTGAGCCAGCGGCTCTGGGCCGTCTCGCTGGTGCGCAGGAGGCGCTTGCCCAGAGGGCTCTGGCTCCCCCAGTAGCGGCGCGCCATCTCCTCGCTGACCACCGCCACCGGCGTGGCCTTGAGATCGTCCCCGTCCGCGAACCAGCGGCCCAACCTCAGCGGGATGTCCAGGGCGCGGAAGTACTCCGGGCTCACCCGCCGGAAGTTGGCCATCTGCGTCTCGGCCGGGACGGCGCGCGCCACGTTCTCCAGGATGAAGGTGGTGGTGACGGCGAACTCGTCCACGGGCAGGGCGCTGGTCGCCGCCGCCGCGGTCACCCCGGGGAGCGCCCCCACGCGGCCGATCAGGTCGCGCCAGAAGGCCGCGGTAGTCTCGCCCGTGTACTCGGTCTCGGGGAGCGCGACCTGCACGGTCAGGACGTTCTCGCGCTCGAACCCGAGCTCGACCCGGTTGATCAGGGTGAAGCTCTTGATCATCAGGCCGGCGCAGACCAGCAGGAGCAACGCGACCGCCACTTCGAAAACCACAAGCCCGCTCTGGATCTGCCGGCCGCGCACCCCTTCGCTGGAGCGCCGGCCGCCGCCCGCGGTCAGCCGGCGGTAGAGGTTCGGCGTCGAGGTCTTGAGCGCGGGCAGCAGGCCCGGCAGGAGCCCGGTGACCAGGGAGAGCACGAAGGTGAAGGCGAGCACGCGATAGTCGAGGCGGACGTCTCGCAGCAGCGACTCGTACTCGCCGGCGATCCGCGGCAGGACCCAGAGCAGGGCTTCGGCAAGCGGGATGCCCACGACTCCGCCGGTCAGGGCCAGCACCACGCTTTCCGTCAAAGTCTGGCGCACCAGGCGGCTGCGGCTCGCGCCGAAGGCGGCCCGGATCGCGATCTCGTTGCGCTGCTCCGAGGCCCGCACCAGCAGCAGGTTGCCCACGTTGGCACAGGCGATGAGCAGCAGCAGGCCGACCGCGGCGAGGAGCAGCAGCAGGCCGCGTCTCTGGTTTTTGACCAGGTTGTCGCGCAGGCTGCCGACCTGCACGCTGTAGCCGGCGTTCGTGTCCGGGTAATCGTGGACCAGGCGCGTGGCGATGGTGGCCATCTCGGACTGGGCCTCATCGAGGTCCACGCCCTTCTTGAGCAGGCCGACCACCACCAGCGGGTGCTGCGGCGGCAGGTCCGCGGGATCGAGCGCGAGCGGCACCCAGAGGTCGGCCTCCTCCTGGAAGTGGAAGCCCGGCTCGAGGACGCCCACCACGGTGTGGCTCTGGCCGTCGACCACCAGCGTCTTGCCCAGGATGTGCAGGTCGCCGCCGAAGCGCCGGTTCCACAGACCGTCGGAGATCACGACGGCGCGCGCGCCGCCCGGCCGGTCCTCCTCCGGCAGGAAGGTGCGGCCGCGCTCGGTCTCGGCGCCGAGCAGGCCGAAGAGCCCCGCCGTCACCGCCGCGCCCGGCACCTGCTCGGGCTCGCCGCCGCTGGTCAGGTTGAACGGCTTCGGGAGCAGCGCCTCCAGGTGCTCGAAGGACTTGCTCTGCTCGCGCCACTCCAGGAAGTTGAGGCCCGAGACGTTGTACTCCTCCGGCTCGCTCCCCGGCCCCTGGTGCACGTCCACCAGGATGGTCAGGCGGTCGGCGTCCGGATATGGCAGGGGACGCAGGAGCGCGGCGTCCACCACGCTGAAGATGGCGCTGTTCGCGCCGATCCCAAGAGCCAGGCAGAGCACGATGAGGATAGCGAACCCGCGGTGCTTCCGCAGGAATCGGAGGGCGTAGATGAAGTCCTGGCGAAGGCTTTCCATGGCTCCGTCCCATCGAAGAGAAAGAAATTCGGCCGATTCTAAAGGAGAAACGGACGGGGGTCTACTAGTAAGGTGCCCTAGACCGGCGGAAGCGAGTCGAGCAGGCCGCGGATGAGGCGGTGGCTCTCCTCCGGCCGGACCAGCAGCGAGAGGTTGTGCCGCCGGCCCATCGCGTGCGCGGCGGCACCGGGGAAAACTGCCTTCAGCCGCTCGAGCTGCCGGGCGAAGACGTTCCCCTCCGAGTACAGGATCAGGGCCGGGCCGGGAAAGCCGCCCGGGGACATCGGCGGGGCTTCGTGGAGGTTGGCCAGGAGGCGGTACCGCGCCAGGACCCGCGGTTTGTCCAGCAGCTCGGCGAACCGGTGCCGGAAGTGGCCCGCCACCACCCGGCCCTGCTCCGGGCTCACGTCCCCGGCGGCTTCCAGGCCGGCGAGCATCTTGCGCAGATGCCGGTGCAGCCAGCCCCGCAGCACGGGCCAGGGGAGGAGCCGGGCGAAGGCCAAGTCGCGGCGGATGCGCTTCGCGACCCGCGGGTCGGGCAGGCCGGCGTGGACCAGGACCAGGGCCTCGACGCGCTCCGGGTGCGCGCGGGCGAAGGCCTGCGCCAGGTAGCCGCCCAGGGTCTGCCCGATCACCACGGCGCGCTCCGCCCCCCGGGCGTCCAGCGCCTGGAGCAGGGCGTCGAGCTGGTGGCGGATGGAGGGGGTGTCCGGATAGTCGGCCGCAATGACCGTGTGATCGGGACTGAGCTCGGCCTCCTGCTGCCAGAGGGAGCTGGCGTCGCCCAGGAGGCCGGGGAGGAAGAGCAGGGTCCGGCCGGTCACGACCGCCCGCGGCTCACCGAGCGGCCGGGGAAGTGGAGGATTGCGGCACCGGGCCGGTCGCTCAGCAGGTTCGCCTCGTCCAGGAACTCGGCGAGGAACTCGCGGACCTCGCCGTCCCGGCCGTGGCGGCAGAGCGCGGCCAGGCGCTTGAGGCCGTCGGCGAGGCGCTCCGACGCGAAGACCGGCAGCCGGCCGATGAAGATCTTGGGATGGCGGGTCTTGGCGATGCTCTCGCCGGAGACCTCCAGCTCCTCGAACAGCTTCTCGCCCGGCCGCAGCCCGGTGAAGACGATGTCCACGTCCTCGTAGGGCCGGAAGCCCGAGAGCGTGATCAGGTCGCGGGCCAGGTCGAGGATGCGCACGGGCTCGCCCATGTCGAGGATGTAGATCTCGCCCCGGTCGCCCATCGCCCCGGTCTCCAGCACGAGCTGCGCGGCCTCGGGGATGGTCATGAAGTAGCGCATCATGTCCGGATGGGTGACCGTCACCGGCCCGCCGCGGGCGATCTGCTCGCGGAAGATCGGGATCACCGAGCCGGCCGAGCCCATGACGTTGCCGAAGCGCACGGCGACGTAGCGGGTCGGGAAGCGGTTGTCGAGGTCCTGGATGACCAGCTCGGCGATGCGCTTCGAGGCGCCCATGACCGAGCTGGGGCGCACGGCCTTGTCGGTGGAGATGAGGACGAAGGTCTCCACCCCCAGCTCGCCCGCCAGCTCGCCCAGGATGCGCGTGCCGAAGACGTTGTTCTTGATCGCCTCGATGGGATTGTGCTCCATCATCGGCACGTGCTTGTGGGCCGCGGCGTGGAGGATCACCTCGGGCCGGTACTGGCTCAGCAGGGCGCGCACGCGGGGCGAGTCCACCACGTCGGCGATCAGCGGCCGGATCTCCAGCTCGGGGCGGAGCTGCCGCAGCTCGCGGTCGACCTCGAACAGCGCCCCTTCGGCGCGGTCGACGAGGAGCAGCAGCGAGGGGCGGAAGCGGGCGACCTGGCGCGCCAGCTCGGAGCCGATGGAGCCGCCGGCGCCGGTGACCAGCACGCGCCGGCCGCCGAGGAACCTGTCGAGCTCGGTCTGGTCGAGGTAGACCGGCTCGCGGCCGAGCAGGGTCTCGACGGCCACGTCGCGCATGCGGCTGATCTCGACCTTCCCCTGCAGGATCTCGTAGAAGCCCGGGATCGAGCGCATGCGCACGCCGCTCCGCTGGCAGACCTCGGCGATGCGGCGCAGGAGCTGGCGGCGGGTCTCGGCGATGGTGATGACCACGTGGTCGATCCCCAGCGAGCGCACCAGCATGGGCAGGTCGCGGATGGTGCCGAGCACCTTGACGCCGTGGATGACGGTGCCCTGCTTCAGCGGGTCGTCGTCCACGAAGCCGACCACCTGGATGTCCATGTCGCCGCGGGCCTGGATCTCGCGCACGGCGAGCACGCCGCCGCGGCCCGCGCCGGCCAGCAGGACCGGCTTCTTCCGCCTCCCCGGCCCGCGCGAGGCCGTGCGGTCCATCCGCTCGCGCTCGTAGCTCTCGTAGAGGACCCGGCGCAGCACGCGCACGCTGAGCGTGCCGCCGAAGGCCAGGGCCACGTCGATGAGGATGACGGAGAACGGCACCCGCCAGAGGTGGTAGTCGTCGGACAGGCCGAAGCGCAGGCACAGCAGGACCGCTGCCGCGCCCGCCGCGGCCTTGAGGAAGGCCGGGACCTCGCGCAGGCCCACGTAGCGCCAGACGAAGCTGTAGACGCCGGTCATGGCCAGGGCCGCGAACTGGAGGAGCAGGGCCAGCGGAAGCTGGACGATCATCCGGTTCAGCTCGTCGTCCGGGATCTGGAAATCGAAGCGCAGCAGGTAGGCGAAGACGAAGGAACCCACCAGAATGGCGATGTCCAGGAAGAGCTGGACCTGCCGGTAGAGCAGGCGGTTCCAGAGAGGCGGACGCGGGATCGGCTGACTCTCAATCGGGGTCATCGCGCCTCCCCTCCCTCGATCTCCGCGAGGGTCGGAGCCGCGGGGCGCCGCAGCCGCAGAACGGCCAGGACCGTGGCGCCGAGCACGCCCAGGTCCGAGACCCAGGAGCGGCGCGCCAGGTAGTCGCGGTAGCCGCGCAGCTTCCAGGGCAGCAGCCGCTCGCGGTAGAAGCGCTCCGCGTCGGCGGCGCCCGCGAGAAGCGCCTCCTCGTCGCGCAGCCGCAGCGTCACCGGGTCGGTCAGGCCGGGCCGGGCCGACAGCACCTGTTGCCAGAGGGGGCTTCCATCGACGTAGCGCGGCACCTCGGGGCGGGGTCCCACCAGGGACATGTCGCCGCGCACCACGTTCCAGAGCTGGGGGGTCTCATCGAGCTTGAAGCGCCGCAGCCATCGCCCCACGGATGTGATCCGGACGTCACCCCTGGAGGTAAGTTGAGAACCCTCGGGAGCTCCTCCCCGAGCCATCCGCATGGTGCGGAGCTTGAGCAGGGTGAACGGCCGGCCGCCGAGGCCGACTCGCTGCTGCCGGAAGAGGATGGGGCCCGGGGAGGTCGCGGCGACCAGGCCCGCGGCCACGAGAAGGACGGGCGAGGCCGCGGCCAGCCCGAGAAGGGCGAGGGTGGCCTCGGCGACGCGAGGAAGGCCCCCGGAATGGACGGCGTCAGCCGTTCCTGCCCCCGAGGGCATGGCGTTCACAGATCCTCTGGACGACAGCGACAACATGCTCGTGCTCCGCATCCGTCATCGCGGGGAACAGAGGAAGGGTCAGGATGCGCTCCCAGACCGCGGTGGCCGCCGGCAGATCCTCCGCCTTCCAGCCGAAGGTCTCGGCGTAGTAGGGGTGGAGATGCAGTGGCCGCCAGTGGACTGAGCACCCGACGCCCGCTTCCTTCAGCTCCGCGACGAAACTGTTCCGATCAATCGCTAGCTTGGCTAGCCTTAGTTTAACAGGAAACAGGTGCCAGGAGTGAATCCTGTCGTCCGGAAGCGGCGGCAGCTCGATCTCTTCGGTGCTGGAAAGGGCCTCCAGGTAGCGCAGCGCGAGGCGCTCGCGGTCCTGTCTCATCGCCTCGGCGCGGGCGAGCTGATGGATGCCGAGGGCCGCGGCGACGTCGGTGAGGTTGTACTTGAAGCCGGGCGCAAGGATCTTGTAGTCCCAGCTCCCCCCCTTGCTGAAGCGGCCCCAGGCGTCATGGGAGAGGCCGTGGAGGGACATCATCCGCATGCGGTCGGCCAGGGCCGGGTCGGCGGCGGTGGCCATGCCCCCCTCGCCGGTGGTGATGGTCTTGTTGGCGTAGAAGGAGAAGCAGGCGATCGCGGAGGTCCCCTCGCCGCAGCGCTGCCACGTCCCGCCCGGACGCCGCCACGCCGCCGGGAACGCGTGGGCCGCGTCCTCGATCACCCAGAGGCCGTGGCGCTCCGCAAAGGCGGAGACGGAGTCCACGTCCATCATCAGGCCACCCACGTGGACCGGGATGATCCCCACCGGCTTTTCCGTGGCCCCTGCAATCCTCCGCTCGGCGTCGTCGAGGTCCATGTTGAGCGTGACCGGGTCGCAGTCCACGAGCACCGGCACGGCGCCGGCATAGCGCACCACCTCCGCCGTGGCCGCGAAGGTCATCGTCGGGACCAGGACGGCCTGCCCCTGCTTCAGGCCGAGGGCCTCGACCGCCAGGTGGAGCGCCGCAGTGCACGAGTTGACGGCGATGGCGTGCGGCGCGCCCACCGCGGCGGAGAACTCCTCCTCGAAGCGCTTCACGCGCGGGCCGGTGGTGAGCCACCCAGAGCGCAGCGTCTCCACCACCTCGTTGATCTCGGCCTCGCTGATCTCGGGCCGGAAGAAGGGAACATTCATCAGGATCTCCTCATCGGCGCAGCGCCCGCATCACGTGCTGGAACCGTCTCGCCGGCCAGCTCCGCCCGGACGGCGTCTCCTGCTCCACGACCCCGGGGTGAGCCCAGATCTGCCGCGGCAGCGACCTCCACCCTGCCCGGCTCCGCCGGCCGGAGAGGAGCCGGGCCAGGACGATCGCCTTCAGGCTGGCGGCCTCTCCCTGCTGGGCGGCCAGGCGCTCCAGGGGACGCAGCCGGGCGAGCAGCCGGTCCGCGATCTGCCGGTTCGGCTCCGACCCCCACAGCTCCGCGGCCTGCGCGGCGGCGAGACCGGCGGGAAGCTGGAGGTCCCAGGTCTCGGCGAGGCGGGAGGCCTCCTCCGCGATCCCGGGCTCGGCTGCGGCAAGGCGCTCCAGATCCCACCAGGAGAGGAGCGGGCGGGGCGGCGGGTTGAGCCAGGAGTGGACCGCGGCCACCAGCCAGGCATGGGCCAAGGGTAGCCGGCGGCCGGAGGAGCCCAGGGCGGGATCGGGCACGGCAGCGGCGAGCAGCGCGGCCCCCAGGCCCGCGGGGACGATCCCCCAGAGCCGGACGTGGACTTCCAGGAGCAGGCCCGCGCCGTCCACCGCCTGCCAGGCATAGCCCTCGTCGCGGAGGTAGCGCTCCACCCGGTCGCCTCCGACGAGGGAGCGCCAGCCCGCGGAGCAGAGGGCCTCCCGCGCCCGCGGCAGCTCGGCCCGGGCCACGAGGATGTCGATGTCCCCGACCGGCCGCTCTTCGGGGTCCCGGTACACCCGTGCCCCCAGGTCGCACCCCTTGAGAGGCAGCCAGGGGACACCCGCCTCTCCCAGGGCCGAGCCCATGGCGGCGAGCCGATCCTCAATGTGGAGGCGGTGGGCCGCGACCGCGATGAGCGCCCGGTGCCAGGACTCGGCCGCGGGGCCGTCGATCCCCAGGCGCCGCGCCCGCAGCGACAGGGCAGGACCGACGCGGTGGGTCCTCGCCAGCTCGATGCCGGCCGGATCGGCGGCGAGGGCGGCGAGAGCGGCCTGATCTCCGGCCAGGGCGGCGGCGAGAGCGGCCCTCACCCCCGTCCCCTCTCCCGGCCGCACGCCCGGACCCCCGGGAGAGGGGGGCCGGGGGTGAGGGCCAGAAACTCCGCCACCTCCCTGGCCACCCGCCGCCCCGCCCGCCCGTCCCACAACCGCGGACAGCTCCCCTGCTTGTAGCGCCCCTCCAGGATGTCCCCGATCAGGGTGTCGAAGAGGGTCCAGTTGCCGTCGACGAGCGTGCTCGTCCCCTCCTCGATCGTGATCGGCCGCTCTGTGGTGGACCGCAAAGTCAGGCAGGGGATGCCCAGGGCCGTGGACTCCTCCTGGAGGCCGCCCGAGTCGGTCACGATCAGCCGCGCCTCCGAAGACAGGCCGAGGAACTCCAGGTAGCCCAGCGGCTCGGTCAGGATCACCCGCGGGTCGTCCGACAGCCGCGTCTCCAGTCCGCTCTCCCGCAGCTTGCGCTCGGTGCGCGGATGGACCGGGAAGACCACCGGCAGCCGCCGGGCGGTAAGCTGCAGGCGCTCGACGGCGCTGCGGAGCGCTTCCGGCTCGTCCACATTGGATGGCCGGTGGAGGGTCCAGACCGCGTACTCCCCCCGCTGAAGCCCGAGCTTCTCCGGCTGGCCCAGGGCACGGGCCTCCGGGAGCTGCAAGGCCAGGACGTCGATCATCACGTTGCCCACCAGCCGGATCGCCGACTCGGGCCGACCCTCCCGGCGCAGGTTCTCCACCCCACTGGGCTCGGAGACGAGCAGGAGGTCCGAGATCGCGTCGGTCAGGACGCGGTTGATCTCCTCGGGCATGGCGCGGTCGAGGCTGCGCAGCCCGGCCTCCACATGGATCACCGGGATGCCGAGCTTGACCGAGGCCAGGGCGCAGGCCAGCGTCGAGTTCACGTCCCCCACGACCAGGGTGGCGTCCGGCCGGGCATCGGAGGACATCGAGGACATTAGCCAGGCCTCGTAACGCTCCAGGACGCGGGCGGTCTGCTGGCCGTGCGGGCCGGAGCCGACCTCCAGATGGACGTCCGGCTCGGGCAGGCCGAGTTGGGCGAAAAACCGGTCGCTCATGGCCTCGTCGTAGTGCTGGCCGGTATGCACCAGGACCGGCCGTATGTCCGGCGCCATCTCCCGCAGTCCGGCCAGGACCGGGGCCATCTTCACGAAGTTGGGGCGCGCGCCCACCACGCAGGCGAGGGTCTTCATGCCGCCCTCCGGATCACACCCAGATAGTGCGTGTCGAGCACCCGCAGCGACTCCAGCAGCGCGGCCAGGGTCCAGGAGACCGGCACGATCCGCCGGGCGAGCGGCGGGGCGAGCGTCGCCCGCCGCAGCACGACCCGGCAGCCCGGGAAGAGCGCCGCGATCTCGCGCCGCCGGATGCCGCGGACGTGCGGGTTGGAGGGATTGTCCATGAAGAAGTCATACCAGAGGATGGCGCCGCCCGGGGCCAGGACCCGGAGCATCTCGGAGGCGACCGCCTTCCGCATCCCCGGGTCCAGGATCGAGGAGAAGACCGTGCTCTGGAGGACGATGTCGAAGCCGCCGTCCCCCCAGGGGAGACGGGAGGCGTCGCCGGTCCGAATATCGGCACCCGGGAAACGGTCGGCGGCGCGGGCGGCGCGCTCGGGGTCGAGCTCGATTCCCGAGAGATGCTCCGCTCCGAAGCGCTCCAGGATCTCCAGCCAGTTGCCGGAGCCGCAGCCCACTTCCAGGATCCGGCGACCGGCCAACGGGAGAAGGCCGGAATCCTCGAGGGCTTTGCAGAGGGCGCGCTCCTGGCCATGCCGGAGGAAGAGGTTCGCCGGCCGGTCCAGGTCGTAGAACCCGGCGGGCACCTCCCGCTCGCGGCGGCGGAGCTCTTCCAGGATGCGGTCGGCTTCGCTCAAATCACTCTCCGCAGGAACCGGTCCAGACGCTCGGCGATGCGGGCGCGATCGTACTCCGTCTCGGCGGCACGGCGGCCGGCGGCTCCAAGGCGGACGCGCAGCTCCGGATCGGTCGCCAGCCGGGTCCAGGCCTCCCGAATGCCGTCCCGGTCTCCCGGTCTTACGGTCAGGCCGCACCCGGCGCGCTCCACCCGGCGGGCGGCTTCTCCCTCGGCGACCAGGAGGAGAGGACGGGAGGAAGCCATCGCTTCATAGATCTTGCTGGGCACCGCCCCCTGGAGCCGCAGTCCCAGGGTGGCCAGGGCCACATCCGCGGCGGCGAGGAGAGCCGGGATGCGCTCCCGGGGCTGAGCCGGAACGAGGCGGACGCGATCGATCCCCTCCTTGTCGATCCGCTCCTGGAGCGCCTGGCGCACCGGCCCCTCCCCCACCAGCACGCAACGGCCGGGGACTTCCGGCGGCAGCGCGACCGCGACGTCCAGGACCTGGTCCAGCCCCTGCGCCCATCCGAGGAGACCGGCATAGAGGAAGACCGGGCCGGGCTCGGGGCCGATCAGCGCGCGGGCCTCCGCGTCCGCCTGTCCGAACCGGCCGGGCTCGACTCCGTTGGTGATGACCTCGACGGGAGTCCCCGGCGAGCGGGCCGCCACCGACTCCGCGATCTCCTCGGACTGGCCGGTCACGCCCGCGGCGTTCCGGTACAGGGACAGCTCCAGGCGCTCGGCCAGGCGGGTGGCGAGCCCGGGCTTCACCACGCCCATCTCGATGGCCGACTGCGGCCAGAGGTCGCTCACGTTCAGCACGTAGGGGCAGCGCCAGCGCCGGGCCAGGCGGCGGGCGGCGAAGCCGATGAACAGGGGCGGTGATTCCACGAAGAGGACGTCCGGCCGGGCGCAGAGGCGCGGGCCGTGGAAGGCGGCCGAGCCCGCGAAGGAGAAGTAGCACCCCAGGCGGCGGACGAACCCCTTCTGGGAGGGCAGCAGCGGCACCCGGACGGCGCGAATGCGGCCCACGGTCTCAGCCATCGCCTTCCGCGGATAGCCGGGGAAGACGCGGCCGGCCGGGTAGTTCGGGAGGGCGGTCAGGGCCTCCACCTCCCATCCGAGGTCGATCAGACGCTCCCCGAGCTCCGAGAGGCGCGCCTGGGGCGCGCCCATCTCGGGCGGGAAGTACTGGGTGAGGATGCAGAGGCGGGGCAGAGCCTTACCTGACCGTCAGCGTGACGTTGGGGTCGCTCCAGGCGAAGTCGTTCACGCGCTGCCGGTCCCCGGAGGCCTTCAGTTGGAAAGCCAGATAGTAGACGCCCGGAGGCACCGAGCCCGGGACCCTGGCCTGGCCCAGGTTGACGTTCCGCAGGGCGCCGGCGGGGATGGCGCCCTGAAGACGGACCCGCTTGAGAAAGACGGCGCCCTCCATGCTGAAGCGCCGCGGCACCAGGTAGAGGTCCACCTGCGGTCTCGCGAGGCTCTCCGTGCCCACGTTCTCGATCTTGACCGGGCTCGACACCCGGAAGCTGCCGCCGGCCGGCACCGAAGCGGGGACGGCCCGAACCGGAATCTGGCGCGGCCGCGCGGGAGCCGGCTGGAGGCTGTAGGGGCTGATCAGGCCGTCGCGGAGAAAGGCCCCTATGCCGAACGCCTCGCGCACCGCGGCCGTGTCATCGGAGAACAGGGTGGCGAGATTGTATGGCGGCGACACGGAGCCTACGATCGACTCGCGGTCCCGGGGGGCCAGGCTGAAGGAGGGCCTAAGCCCCCAGGCGACTCCCAGGTGGCTGAGGATGGAGCGCCGGAAGGAATGCGGCCCGTTCGGCCGCGTCGCCTTGTCCTCGTCCAGGGTCCAGGCAAAGGCCGGGTTGAGCGCGATGTCGGCCTCGACGATGTGCTCGTCCACGATGCGGAAAGAGGCCTGGCTGAGGGCGCCCGGGGACCACGGGCGCCCGAACTCCTTCTGCATCCTGGCGTCGTCCGGGAAGCCGGCGATGTCGAACACGCCGTTGCCGAACGACCAGGTGTCCGACGAGCTCGGCGCCAGGGACACGAAGAGGTTGGGAGCGTAGATGTTCCAGTAGGCCATCTGGCTCCGGTCGTGCGGCGAGAAGGGCGAGCTCGCCGGGAGAGGATTGAAGACGATGGGCGGGATCGCGGGCGTGCCGATCAGAAAGGGTTCCCACGCCGGCCGCAGCCCCGCCTCCGCGGCTTCGGTCACCGCCTCGGTCATCGCGCGGAGGTCCCGCTCCTCCCCCGCCAGGAAGGCGCGGACGTCCTCGACCATCCCGGCGAACCTGGCAAATCCGGCCGCCTCGGGGACCGCCCCCTGCCAGCCGCCGACGACGTCACCCTGGCGATCCATGAAGAGCAGGTAGCGCTCGCCGCGCTCGAGGGGCAGCGACAGGCAGGTGCCGTGCGTCTCATTCCCAATCGTGCCTCCCGGCAGGGAGACCGTGACCCGCTCGGGGGCCTCGTCCCGGAGCCGGTCTTCGATCCGCAGCACGTAGTCGGTATGGATCAGGTGGCCGGCCCAGCGGCCGGCCGCCTCCTCGACCACGGCCACGACGATGCGGTCGGAGGCCTCCACGAGTCGCGGCGCGGTGAGCGGAACGACATGGGCGGACGCGGATGCGGAGAGGAGGAGCAATGCGCAGAGCCATCGAGCCGTCATCGGACTTTCCTCCTGAAGAAGCTGAAAAAGAACTTCCTGCGTCATTTTCGCACGGCTGGAGCCAGCCGGCTAATGACGAACCGGCGCTTGCCCGACGGAGCCGTGGGGATCTCGTCCGTCGTGTCCACCTCGATCTCCAGGTCCGCCCCCTTCTCGCGCAGCGCCGCGACGATGCGCGGCGGGACCTCCTCGGAGTAGCCGACCGCGGGCACCACGCGGAGCAGGATCGCGTCGGGGCTCTCCTGGGTCACCTGGAAGCTCTCGATCTCGGGAAAGCGGCTCAGGATGCCGGTGAAGAAGTGGACGATGAGGCGGTTCCCCGAAGGGGTGACCACAACGTCGGTGTCCCGCCCCTGGATGGACGACATCGTGGTAAAACCCCGGCCGCAGGGACAGGGGTCGGAGGACATTACGCCCAGGTCGCCCACCCGGTAGCGGATCAGCGGCATGGGTCCCGGGTGGAGCCGGGTGAGGAGGAGGTGCCCGGTCTGTCCGGGCGGGACGGGGTTGCCGTCGTCGTCCACGCACTCCACGATCACGTCCAGGGCATGGACGTGGTAGAGCCCCCGCTCCTCGCACTGCGCCGAGACCTGCATACCTTCGCCGATGCCGTAGGTGTCGAGCACGCGGGTGCCGAAGGCGCGCTCGATCGTCTCCCGGTAGTGGGCGTAGAGGCTGTCCCCCCAGGTGACGATGCCGCGGAGGGGCCGGTTCCAGCCGGTCTCGAGCGCCCGCCGGGCAAGGTAGTAGAGGCTCCCCGGATAGCCGCGGAGGTGCTCGATCCGGCGGCGCTCCAGGATCTCCAGGCCGCGGTCCAGCGCCTCGTCCGAGAGGTCGAAGGCGGAGACGTAGGCGCAGCGCAGCAGCCGGTCCTTGACTCCCTTGACCAACCCGCGCCGCAGGGTCATCCCAGTCTGCAGGTGGGGATCGCCGATCCGCCAGCCCGACCACTCCAGCGCCAGCAGGAACGAGGCGCGGTGCCACCCGGCGGTCTCGGAGTCCTCCCGCACACAGAAGTTCGCGCCGGTCGAGCCGGACGAGCAGCTCTCGTAGAAGCGCTGGCCCGTGTCCCGCGTGGTCGCATGGGGATACCCGGCGCGGAGAGCGGCCTTGGTGGCGACGGGGAGGTTTCCCAGCTCCTTGGGGGCGTCTCCGTAGAGTGACCGATAGAAGGGAACCTCGCGACAAGCCACAGTCAGAAGATCCCGGAGAAGGCGCGTGCGCTCGGTTTCCAGACGTTCCGGATCCCACCACTGGGCTGCCCGGAGGAACCGCAGCCGGGCCATCATGCGCTGGCCGACGAGGCGGTCGCCCGCGGGGAGGAGAACCCTCTCCAGGAGCAGGCTCACCCCGCCACCTCCCGGAGCAGCTCCTCCCACAGCGGCTTCACCCGCGCCCACGAGCTGCGCTCGGCCACCTCCCGGCCCGCGGCCGAAAGCCGGCCGGCCAGCCCGGGCTCGTCCAGGAGCCGGCACACGGCCGCGGTCATGGCTTCGGCATCCCCTTCGGGTACGAGCAGCGCCTCCTCCCGATCCTTCAAAAGGTATGGGATGCCGCCCACGTCCGTGGTCACGACAGGAAGCCCGAACGCCGCAGCCTCCAGGACGCTGACGGGAGCGTTGTCCACCCGGTTCGTGTTCAGGAAGACGTCGTGCCCGGGGAACTCCCGGCGCTTGCCCTCGGCGCCGAGGAAGCCGGCGAAGCGGACCGCGCCGCTGAGCCCCATCTCCCCGGCCATCCGCCGGGTCTCGCCGAGGAGTCCCTTGTCCTGGCCCGCCAGCGTCAGCGTGGCTCCGGGATGGGTGCGGCGCAGGAGGCCCAGCACGCGCAACGCGAGGTCCGGCCGGTAGACCTCGTGGAAAGTGCGCATCCACAGCAGCCGGGGAGCCACGGTTGGACGGTGACGGTAGGGGTACTGCTCCAGGTCCACCACGTTGGGGATGACCCGCGCGCCGAACGGCTCCGCCAGGAAGCCCGAGGGCGCCACCAGGACCCGGCCCCGGGAGAGCACGCGCCGCACCCGGTCCGGCTGGCGGGCGAGGAAGTCCGCGAGGTTGCCGCCGTGCAGCCAGAAGACCATGGGCGTGCCCACCCGGGCGGCCACGGCGCTGGCCGCTTCCACCAGGCGGAAGGCCTGATCGCTGAACACCATGAGCACCAGGACGTCCACCCGGCCGCGCCAGCGAAGGGGGCTGGTGGCCACGTCGACCAGACGGAGCCAGCGGTTGACACGGCTGGAGGCGGTGAGCACGGTCCAGCCCTCGCGGGCGAGGAGACCGGCGAGGACCTCCCCCTGCCCCACGCCCCAGCCGGGGTTGGTCCCGAGCATGGGTCCGATCAGGCCGGCACGCGGCCTCACGGCGAAGGGCCTTGCCGTCTCCACTGGATGGTGGCCAGGCCGAAGAGAAGCGAGATGGCCACGATGCGCATGGCGGAGTGGCTCATCTCGATGAAGCTCCATCCGGAGAGGGACGCGACCCAGGCCTTCTCCAGGGAGGACGGCGCCCGCAGGTAGGCGACGGCGGCGATACCGATGAGCAGCAGGAGGGCCAGCAGGCCGAAGGTCCCGTGCTCGGAGAGGAGGCGGGTGAACTCCGTATGGGAGGCCACCTCGATGCCCAGGAGGCCCGCACGATAGTATTTGGACATGCCCGGCCCCACTCCCAGGACCGGGTTCTCCCGCCAGAGCGCCAGCTCCTCCTCCACGAGGGTCTGGCGCAGCCCGGTGGACGTGCTGGAGTAGCGCTCCTGCAGGGCGCCTCCGGTGTACTCGTTCAGGCGCGGCAGGATGACGGTCGCGCCCAGGAACGTGAAGAACACCAGGATCGCCAGCACGGCGACCCGGACCCGCGGCTGCCGCACCAGGTGGACCATCATGAAGCCGATGCAGATCACCGCGTTGATCACGCCGCCGCGGGAGAAGGTGAGGACGCCCTGGACCAGGAACCAGAGGGTCAGGGCGAGGAAGAGCCCGCGCTTCCAGGCCTGGGTGCTCTGCAGCGACAGCAGCAGAGACAGCAGGGCGCCAAGCCCCAGCAGGGCCGAGACCTGGTTCGGGCCGAAGCCGCCGCTGGTGACGTAGTTCGACTCGGCGTAGAAGCGGATGGCGCCCGCGGTCAGGGTGCTGTAGGAGCAGACCGCCAGCACGCCGAGAGTGGGAGCCAGCAGGCTGTACACCACCAGCTCCACGTCGATCGCGGCCGCCTGCACGCTGGAGAAGAGAAGGACGGCGACGGCCAGGGAGAACGGACCCGACAGGTTGAAGCTGATCGCGTCCTTGGCCATGGTCGGGCCGAGCTCCTGCAGGGTGATCAACGCCGAGGGGACGAGCAGGACGATGTAGAGGAGCGCCCCCCAGTAGGTGGTCCGGCGGGTGGGCAGGTGCACGAATACAAGGAGCAGGATGAGAGCGGCCCCGTACTTGCCGAACTCCCAGAACAGTCCGGTCCCGGTCATGCGCCAGAGGATCTCGGCGCCCGCGATGTAGGCGGCGGCGGCTACCGCCCACGCCGGGCGCCGGCCCAAGGTCGCCCACCAGACGCCGAGGCCCAGCACCCCCAGGGCGTGAAACCGCGGGACGGTCTCCATGGCGCGGAGCGCGATGGCCATGGGAGCGTGCATCCCCAGGAAGAGCAGGAGATAGCGCTCCCGCAACGACAGGCCGGCAGAGGAAGCCCGGCCGGCCGGGCGGGCCGGCGGCGCGGAAGCTACGGCGTGGATCGGTCGGGGGTCCATCAGGTTGATCCGAGGACCGTATGGTACACGGCCTCCAGCCGCTCCATCACGGCGGATGCGGAGTAGCGCTCCCGGACGCGCTGGGCGAGCCGCTCCCCCAGGGCCTGCCGCCGCGCCGGGTCCCGGAGCAGGGCGAGCAGGGCGTCCGCGAGAGCCTCGGGGTCGCCCGGCGGCACCAGAACCCCCGCGTCCTCCAGGATTTCCGCGCACTGCCCCACCCGGGTGGCCACGGCCGCGAGCCCCGCCCGGCCGTACTCCAGGACACTCAGGGGAAACCCCTCCGACACCGAGGCCAGGACACCCACGTCGCACCCCCGGAGCAGGTCCGGGACATCCGGCCGCAAGCCCAGGAGGGTCACGCGGTCCCCCAGGGTAGCCGCCTCCTCCCGCACCAGCGCCGCGTACTCCGGCTCGACGTCCGCGCCCACCAGGAGCAGATGAGCCTCAGGGACCCTGGCGATGGCTCGCAACAGGGTGAGGTGGTCCTTCTGCGCCCGGAGGTTGGCCACGCACACCACGCGCGAGCCCGGCGTTCCCGGGAGGTCCGGGACAGGACCGTTCTGGACATCAGGGACGAAGTTCGGCAGGTAGACGGCATCGCCCCCCAGCCGTTCCCGGGACCATCGGGCGAGATCCTCGTTGACCGCCACCACGGCCGCGGCCCGGCGAGCCGGCAGCCCCCACAGCCAGGCGGGCCGCTGCTCTTCGCGGTAGCGGCCGAAGTGGTCGTGCCAGACGATCCTCGCTCCAGGCAGGAGGGCGGCGAAGAAGAGGGACGACGAGTGGGCATGGACAATGGAGATCCCGTTCTCCCGCACGAACGCGGCCAACCGGCGCAGCGCCCGCAGATCGAGGGTTCGGACGCGGTTCAAGGAGAGCCGGCCCACGTCGGGCAGCACCTCGGCAGCCAGCGCTCCCTCCCTGCGCGTGGTGGCAAGGAAAAGCCGGAAGCGCTCCCGCGAGAGGTGGTTGACCAGGTTCACCGCCACCCGCTCCGTGCCGCCCGGCTCGAGGGTGTCGACGAGGTGGAGGACGCCGGGCTTCACCACCACTTCGCCATCACCTCCCGCAGCGCCTCCCGCAAGTCCTCGAGGGAGTAGCGCTGTCCGAAGGGGGCAGCCCTGGCGCGGATCGCCGCAGCCTCGGCCGGGTCCGCGGCCCGGCGCAGGGCGGCGGCGAGCGCGGGGACGTCACGGGGCTCGACCACCAGCCCCCGTCCTTCTCCCAGGATCTGCGGGATGAGCCCGCGGTCGGATCCGATGCAGACCAGGCCGAAGGCCATGGCCTCCACGATCGCCTTGGGCCACCCCTCCGTTTCCGAAGCCAGGACCAGGATGTCGTGGGTCTCATAGAAGCCCAGAACCCGGTCGAAGTCCACGGCGCCTGCGAAGACAGCCCCCGTACCCAGTCGGACAGCCCGCGCTTCCAGGGCCGCCCGCTCGGGACCATCGCCCACGATCGTGCAGGGGAGGCCGTTCAAGGCATCCAGGAGCACGTCCACGTTCTTGGCCCGGGAGAGCCGGCCCACGAACAGGACGCGGGGACGGTCCGCCGGCTTCCGGGAGGCGGCCGACCGGCGGGCGCGCTCGATCTGCCCGCGGTCCAGCACGGACGTGAAGAACGGCACGATCCAGGGCGGCTGGTCCGGCCAGCTCCCGTAGACGGTCACCGGGCTGCGCCACCAGCGGGAGCGGAGCAGGGCCTTCTGCAGCCGAACCGTCCGGGCCTCGCCGTTCCAGTCCGGCCACTGCCCCGCGTACTTGGCGATGAGCCGGCGGGAGAAGAGGGGCGCCATCACCGCTCCGAGGAGGCCCAGGTTCCCCGGGCAGCGGACGTGGATGACGTCTGCCTTCCGCATCGCCCCGGCCATCGAGGCCGCCATCGCCGGGAGAAGAAGGACCTGCCTCAGCTTCGCTCCCAGGGTGTCGCCGCCGGCGCGAGGTTGGGGGTCCACCGCCACATTGTCCCGGTCGATGGCCACCGAGTCTCCTGGCGGCGGAGTCTCCTCGCAGGGCGCGGCGATCCGGACCTCGGGGAAGAGGTCGGCCCAGACCTCGATCTCCCGGGCATAGGGAGCGTAGGCGTGAACCCTGCCGCCGTGGCGGTAGTGGACCACGTGGCTGACGATGCACAGTCGGCTCATCAGGGTCCTCGTCCGAAGCGCTCCTGCAACTCCGCGAGGATCTCGGCGGCGCCGTAAGGGCTCTCCACCTTACGACCCACATAGGTCACGCCCGCGGAGCTCACCAGCCACCGCACGTGCGGGCCGGCCAGGCGGTCCAGCGCCTTGAGCCACCCAAAGAGAAAGCGGGAGACAACCATCAGGACGCGCCGCACCGTCCGGGAGGAGGCGAGGTTCACCAGGGTCGAGTCGAGCTGGTAGGCAAGGGCGCCAAACGGCCCCATGCAGCGTCCCAGGTGCACGACGTCCGTGGCGCGGAACAGGGCGCGGACGCCGGACGGAGTGATGCGGAAGAAGTCGATCGGGATGCCGTGCCAGGGGAAACAGAACGGGACCTTGATGAGGATGAGCCCGCCGGGCCGGCAGACGCGCTGCAGCTCGGCCGCGCCCCGCCCGGGGTCCATCAGGTGCTCCAGGACCATCTCCGCCACGACCAGGTCCTGAGAGGCGTCGGCCACGGGGAGGGAGAGGGCGTCGGCCACCAGGTGCGGGCGGAAGGCGCCGTCCACGTCCGTGGTCAGCCAGCGGACCCCCGGAAACCGCGCCTCGATGTCGCCGGGCCGCTCCCCCGCGCCCACCACCAGACCCCGGTCTCCCCGCAGCTCGCGACGAACGAGCTCGTCCGTGGCGCGAGCGTCATGGTCAAAGGCCAGGGCCGGAAGGCTCCGCCGTAGCCGCCGCTTGGCCGGGCTCTCCGCCACCTTGGGCGCGAAGTAGATTGTCGTGGCGCCCTGAAAAGCAGAGTCCGGAGGCAGCAGGACCGGGATGCCGTCCACCACGGCTCCGGCATACCCGCAGACCGCGCAGGCGAGGTCGGCCGCGAGCCGACCGTGGCAGACCGGGCAGACCAGGATCCCGTCGGCGACGGCCTCCGCGACAGTCACACGTCTCCTTCCAGCATCCGGCCGGCCCACCAGGCCGCGCGCTCCCACTCGCGGCCCATCGTCCGGACCTCCCGGGGCCAGGCGTGGAGGGGCTTGCCGCCCAGGCGCTTCAGGGAGTAGTAGAGACGATAGCCGTCCTGCATGGCCTGCGGGTGGTGCTTGCGCCGGGAGTAGAGCACGGGCGGCGACGGCCGCGGAGGGATGAGATCGTTCGACCAGGGCAGCGGGGTTCCTTCGCGCAGGCCGCCCGCCGGGAGCTTCAGGTGCAGCACCGGCTCGCCCGGGGCGTAGAGGACTCCCGCCCCGGCCAGCCGGAGCCGGATGCCGATCTCGTAGTCCTCGCCGTAGCCGCCGTCGAGCCGTTCGTCAAATCCGCCGGCTTCTTCGAGGATCCGGGTCGAGACGAGCGATGCGCCGCTGGCGAAGACCGGCCAGGGCCTCGGCCCCTGCGATCCGACGCGCTCCCCCGGGAGGTGCACCGCGGCATTCACCGCCTCCGCGCCCCAGGCCCGGGCTATCCGGAGCAGGTAGGAGACCAGGCCGGGCTGCAACCGGACGTCGTCGTCCAGGAGCAGCACCCACTCGGACCGTGCCTCCCGCAGGCCGGCGTTGCGGGCCGTGCAGGCGCCGGGTGCGGACCGCGAGAGGAAGAGCAGCTCGAAGGGCCATTCCCCCGCCGGCGGTGGCGAGCCCGCCTGGCCCACCACGATCACCCGCCGCGGCGGCACCGTCTGGGCCGCCAGGTCACGGAGGACGTCCTGGAGCGCCTCGGGCCGGCCGAGGGTGGGGATGAGGGCGTCCACGTTCTCGTCAGGGTTCTCGTCCGGAAGCGCCGGATGGAGCGCGGCGAGGACCGCCTCTCTGCCGGGCTCCTTCGCCATCCATGCCCGGAGGGCGGCCCCTACCGTCGCCGGGGAGAGCTTCCCTTCGGAGAGCCGCCGGGCGAGTAGCCAGAAGCCGAGCCACTTCCGGCCGTATCCCCGGCGGATCAGCCGGGCCAGGTCGTCATCGGAGAGCGGCATCCGGTCCCAGACCTCCTCGGGGACGGAGCCCGCGAGCAGCGCCGGCTCCGAGACGGGGCTCAGCCCATGGCGGATGCCGCGCAGCCCAAGCTCGAAGAGGAACCCGGCGAGGCTTCCGGTGCGGTCTGGGGCTACGGCCCGGATGGCGGCAGCCCGTGCGATCCCCGCGGCCGGGGAGATCAGCCAGGTGGCGAACCGCCGGTCCCGGGGACCCGGCAGCAGCCAGGGGGAGTCGAAGTCCACGAGCCCCAGCGAGCCGGCCACGAGGTCGGTGCGCTGGAAGCATCCCAGGTGGAGCACCTCCAGGTCGTGCCGCGCGAGCCCGGGCCAGGAGGCCGGGTCAGACAGCCAGGGCTCCAGCCGCCGGTCGTACCAGGCGATCCAGGCGTCCGGATGCGCCCGGGCGAGCCGGTTCAGCTCGCGGGCGGGCGAAAGCTGGCCTTCGAGAGGGAGACGGACGAGCGTCACGCGTCCCCCTCGGGCCGGTCCCAGAGCAGAGTGGCCGATCCCCAGAAGCGGCCGAGCGCCTCCATCAAAGCGGCGGTCCTCTCCGGCCCGCGCACCGCGTCGCCCAGTCGGCAGAGGGCGAGGAGCAGCGTCGTGGCCCACCACCGGCCGCGGTCGGGCCAGGACGGCGACGGCCAGCGCAGGCGCCAGACCCGCCAGCCGTTGCGCACTACCATCTCGCCATAGAGGAAGCGGTCCGGCCGTCCGGCCGCGTCGTGGAGATGGGCGAGGCGGGCGCGGGTGCAGAGCCAGAGGCTTCCCTCTCTGCCAGCCCGCAGGCAGAAGTCCAGGTCCTCGTAAAGACCGTAGCCCTCGAACCAGGGGGAGAAGCGGACCCTCTCCAGAAGCTCCCGCCGCCACGTCGCGGCCCCGCCCATGAACAGCTCCACGGGATGGTCGGCGCCATCCGGAGGGATGAAGCCTGTGGAGCGAGCATGGCCGAAGGCGGGCATTCTGCCGGCTCCAGCGCGACTGTCCAGGCCGAGCACCCGGCGCAGGCGCCAGCGGAGATCCTCGGGACGTTCCCACTCTCCATGTCGATAGACCGAGAGGGACGGCTGGCCTGCCCCGCGGCGCCAGTCCACCTCGTTGGCGATATAGCCGCCCACCCCAACGGCGTCCGGATGGCGTCCGAAGCAAGCCAGGACCTCTTCGAAATAGGCGGGCTCGGGCACGGTGTCGTCGTCCAGGAAAGCGATCAGTTCCCCACGGGCGTGGGCGATCCCCCAGTTGCGCTGGCGCGTGAGCCCCCGCTCCTCCGGCGGCACACGCTCGTAGGTCACGCCCAAGTCCCGGACAGCCTCCTCGGTGTCCGGGTCGGGAGAGGCGTCCACGACCAGCACCTCGTCGGGCTTGCGGGTCTGGACCGCCACGGCCTCCAGTAGCCGCCGGACCGGCCCGGGCCGGCGATAGGTGCAGACGATCAGGGAGAGGTTCAAGCCATCCTCTCCAGGAGACCGAGCAGGCCCTCCACCTGCCGCCGGGGAGAGAAGCGCTCTCGCAGGGCGGGGGAGGGCGCCCGGGCCTCCAGATTTCCCCGCGTCCAGTCGCCGTAGATGCGCAGCAGGGTCTCCGCCGCCGCCGCCGGGTCCCCAAGGGGGGACGCGTAGCCCCAGCCCTCCTCCACCAGATCCCGGGTCGTGCTCTCGGATGCGCAGAGGGACCAGATCGGCCGGCCCGCGGCCAAGTAGTTGACCACCTTGGTCAGGAGGAGCGGCCGGTCCGCCTCGCATTCCAGGTCCAGGAGAACGTGGGCCTGCGACAGGGACCGGGAGAGGGCGGCCTCGTCCTCCTCCAAGACGATCCGTGCTCCCAGAGAGGCTGCGTAGCCCTCGGCGAAGGGCGTTGGACGTGCCAGGTGGAAGCACAGATCCAGGTCCGGCGCTCGGTCCCCAAGCCGGCCGAGGGCCTCGACCAGTTCGGGCCGCGCCCGGTCCTTCCGCAGGGTGCCGGCGAAAGCGATGCGCAGCCGGTCCCCGGCGGGCGGGGTTCCAGCGGTGGGAGTGGCGATGTGAGGCAGGATCTCGGACGGCATCCTCGCCAGCTCCGGAAAGGCCGCCAACTCCAGGTCCCGGAGCCGGGCCGACGGAAACGTGAGCGCATCGATCCGTGGGATCGCCGCCGCGAAGCGCTCCCGGGTCCGGCGGTCCGCATGCGGATCGAAAGCGTAGAGGCCCGGCCAGACGCTGGGGGGCATGGGGTCGTTCACGTTCACGATCCAGCGGAAGGGCCGGCTCACCGCGGCCACGGCCCCCACCGACGCGAAAGGGAGGGCTCGGGACCAGACCACGGCGTCCGGATCGCGGTCGAGCTCCAGCTTCAGCACCCGGGAGGCGGCGCGCTGCCAGGAGAGCATCTTGATCCCCTGGCCCGTCCGCAGGTGCACGAGCTTCTCGGCGGCCCGGACGGGAAGGGAGCCGCTCCGCAGCAGCCGGACCGCGGTCCCGGCGAGCGCTGAGGGGCCGTGCTCCCCCAGCGCGTGCACCCGCCAGCCGGACGGAATGGACATCGCCGGCCTGTTTCCACCAGAGATCACGGTCACGCCGGACGGCCAATGTGCTGCCAGAGCCCGGAGCAGCTCCAGGTTGACCTGGCTCTCAGGTCCGCCGGGGCCGGGAGCCACGGCGTAGGCCACGACGATCAGACGCGGCGGAACCAGAAGCTGCAATGCCTCTCCAAATCCGCCGCCGGTCCCAGGCAGGCGGCCAGCTCCGCGCTCCGCTCCCGGATCATCCGGCGGCCGGGCCAGAGCACCTCGAACGCGGCGCTGTGGCAGAGCAGGGCCTGGAGGAGGTACTGCTCGGTGTAGAGGAACCCCCGGTCCACGTTCCACTCCTGCGGGTAGTCCTCCGGGAGGTAGATGTCGTGCACGTGCACCACGACCCCCGGGGCCAGCGCGGGCACCACCTCCAGGAAGAGGAAGTTGACGTCGCTCCCCACTCCGGCGCGATGGCTGGAGTCGATGAACAGCACGGCATCCCCCGGGACCGATCGGAGCTGCTCCAGAGGGACCTCCTGGACGGGCACCCGCCGGTGCTCGTGGCAGACTCCCGAGAGATCCCTCCGAGGCTCCGGATCGATGCAGACCAGCCGGCCCTCCCCGTTGCGGTCCAGAGCGGCGCGGATCACCCGCGAGCTGTTGCCGCTCCCCACCTCCACCACCAGGGGCGGGCGCCGCTCGCGGAGAAAGGCGTAGCAGACCGCGGCATCCACGAGCCCGAAGAACGGGTTGTCCGGATCGTAGCCGGGGATGGGCTCCAGCGCGTGCTCGCGCAGGGGGCCAGCCAGGAACCGCTCGGATGCGGCCTCGTTCCAGTCGATGCCGGGACACGAGAAGAGACCGGTGCCCGGCTTCGGCCGGGGGAAGACCACGGTCTCCGCGGTCCGGCTCACCTGCAGGCCCATCCCGGCCAAGGCGCGCTTCATCAGCTTCCTCATGCGATCAGGCTCCCGTACCACTCCGCAGTCCGGCGGGCGATCGCGGCCGACGAGAACCCGGACTCGGCACGGGCGCGGGCGGCTTCCCCGAGGGAGCGGCCGAGCCCAGGATCGGCCAGAACTGACAGCGCAGCCTCGGCAAGAGACGTGGTCTTGCCCAAGGGAACGAGGAGCCCATCCATCCCGGAGCGGACCAGCTCCGGCGCCCAGCCGATGTCATAGGCCACCATGGGCCGGCCGCAGGCCATGGCCTCCATCCAGGCGAGGGGGAGGGCCTCGGCGTACGAGGGGAAGACGCAGACGGCGGCCCGGCGCACGTGCTGATGGACTTCGAGGAAAGGCCTCGCACCCATGTATTCGGTCCGCGCGCGGGCGGCCGGAGAGAGCGACGCCGCGAGCAGCTCCCAGGTCGACGGCGAGCCGGTCTGGCGGTCGGGAGAGTCCCGTCCGACCAGGCGCAATCGGGCCGCGGGGTTCCGGCGGACGATCTCGGAGAAGACCGGCCCCAGGTCGAGCACTCCCTTCTTGCGTACCAGGGTGCCGAAGTAGAGCACGACGCCGGGCTCCACCTCGTGGGCGCGCCCGGGGCGGAAGCGCTCGACCTCCACGCTGTTGGGGATGACCTCGATGGGCTTCTCCAGGCCGAAGAGGCGCCGGGTGGTTTCGGCCGTGAACCGGCTCACCGAGGCCAGGCCGTCGGCCCGGCGCAGAGCCACGCTCTCCGCCAGATGGACCGCCGGCCGGACCTCCTCGCCGAGCAGGTGGGCGAAGTAGGTGGCGCTGCCGTGGAGGTGGACCGCCACCGGACAGGGCAGGGAGAGCCCCGCCGAGGGTCCGTACCAGTCGTGGGTGGCGACCAGGTCCAACCCCTCCTTCTCGACGAGCCGGACCAGCTCCTTGCGGACGGCCCAGCGGTTGAGCAGCCATCCCATGCGGGGCACGCCCGAATCGCCCAGGAAGCGGACCCGCACCCCCTCGTCCTCCGTCTCCAGCTTTGGTCCCCAGCCGACCACCGTCACCCGGTGCCCCTGCGCCACCAGGGCACGGCCGAGGGAGCGCATGCTGGTGCCGATCCCTCCCGTCGGCAGGGGCGGGTACTCGAGGGTGAGAAAACCGACGTGCATCAGAACCACGACCCGAGGTCGAGCAGGGAGCGCAGCCGGTTGCCGAGGCGGCGTTGGGGCGGCGGAAGACGGGACGCCGCGTCCAGCAGCCGCTCCCGGGCGGGCGTGGCCTTCTCCCAGACCTCGTCGTGGAGCCGGGAGCGGAGGCGGAGCGCCTCCTCCCGCGTCCCGGTCACCCTCCCCAAGGAGCCGGGCTCGGCGACACTCCAGCCCTGGAGGCCGTTCTCTTCCAGGAACCGGCGGACCTTCGGCGCGTCCGAAGCGGCCAGGGCAGGCCGGCCGAGCTGCAGGGCGAAGAGCAACCCGTGGAACCGGCCGGTGAGCACCGCCGCGGCCTGCCGGGCGGGGCCGAGGTCGAATTCGGACGGAATCGGGCGGCCCGGCATCAGTTCCCGCAGGCCCGCGGCGTCGCCGCCGTTTTCGAAGTAGAGAGGCCAGGAGTGGAGAGGCTCCCCCAGGGTGGAAAGCGCGTCGCGCCACGCGGACCGGGGCTGGAGGGTTCCCGGAGCCACGCTCACCGCGAGCCCCCGCCCCTCTCCCTCGGCCGGCTCGAACGGATAGAGCCAGGTCACGTCCGGAGCCACGAAGGCCCGCGGATGATCTCCGACCGTTTCCAGGGAGCCGCGGTCGCGGAACCAGGCGAAGCAGCAGACGTCCAGGAACTCCCGCAGCTCCTGCCGCAGGCGGGGGGTGATCCCCTCCACGCTCACGCCCACGAGGGCCACGGGGATGCCGGCCTGGCGTACCCAGCGGGCCATGTCCAGAAACATCCCCCCTTCGCGCCGGAGGAGCCCGCCGCCGCCCAGGATGGCCGCGTCATAGGTGCGCAGCAGGTGGACCGGCGGCCGGCGGCCGGCCGGGAGGAATGCGAGAGTGTGGCCGTCCAGCCAGCGGGTGATGCACTGCTGTATGCGGTCGTCTCCCGCGTTGCGGTGGTGATACCACCCAAAAACGGCAATATTCATGGAGGATCGGCTATCAGCGCGGCGAACAGTCTTTCCGCGCCAGATTCAGACTCTCCGCGCGGCGAACAGTCTCTACGGCTCGCAAACAGTCTCTAAATCCCACGGATGGTCTCTAAAACCCATGGATAGTCTGAACATCCCGCGGACAGTCTCTAAATCCCACGGATCGTCTCTAAATCTCCCGGATCGTCTATCCGTCTCGGTTTCAGGCGACCCGGGCCAGATCCGCGGCGGCGCGGCGGCGCCGGGCGTTGCGCTCGGCGAAAGCGAGATTGAAGGCGCGCCAGAGGAGCCCGCGGTCGGCGACCGTCTGCAAGGCGGAGCGGTCGAGCCAGCCGCCGAGCCATTCGGCCTCGCGGAGGAGCCGGCCGGTGTGCTCGCCGTGCTCCGGCCAGCGCTCCAGGTAAGGGACGTAGAAGCCGCGCTTGGCCGGGGACCAGACGATCTCCTCCGGGAGACGGCCGAAGGCCTCGCGGAGGACGCGCTTGGTGGCTCCGCCCCGGAGATTCACCTCGGGAGCCAGCGTGGCGGCCCACTCCACGAGGTGGACATCCAGGTAGGGGAGCCGGGTCTCGATGCCGTTGGCCATGGAGTTGCGGTCCTCGTCCTTGAGCAGTGGGGGGAGGCTCTCCAACTCGAGCTGCGCAGCATGGAAGGCAGGCCAGCTCCGGCCCAGGTCCAGCCTCTGACGGAACGGCCCGGCGCAGGCGCTCTCCCAGAGGTCCTCCCGCAGCCAGCGGGTGGTCTGCCGCCGCTTGTAGCCCTCCAGCCGGGCGGTCGACAGCTCGGAGGCCAGACCGCGAGCCAGGCCAGCCCAGCTCCCCCCCTCCCGCCGCCTCAGCTCGGCCGCCCAGCGCATGGCAGCGGCCGGACGGACGCTCCGGAGGAGCCAGCGGAGGTAGGGACGGATGTACCAGGGATAGCCCAGGAACAGCTCGTCGGCCCCCTGGCCGCTCAGGAGGACCTTGATCCCAGCCTTCCGCAGCTCGCGCAGGAAGCGGAACTGGTTGTAGATGCCGTCGCTCTTGAGCGGCTCGTCGTGCAGAGCGAGGAACTCCAGGAAGCCGTCGTAGCCAGTTCCTTCACTGGTGGGGAGGAAGGTGGCCTCCACCTCCGGGTACTGCGCCAGGACTAGCCGGATGCGCTCCCGTTCGTCGCCGATCCCGCCCTCGTGCACCCCGGAGAAGGCGAGGACGCGCTCCTGCTCCTCGACGCTGGCGACCAGGAGGCCGCTGGAGTCGATTCCGCCGCTCAGGCTCACCCCCACAGGCACGTCTGAGCGGTAGCGCAGACGCACGCTCTCGGCGAGCAGCTCCCGCAGGCGCGCCGGGGCGTCCGCCGGGGTCCGGTCGAAGCGCCACTCCGGCTCCCAGTAGCGGCGGACCTCCGGAGCCCTCCCCGGACGCCACCGCAGGAAGGAGGCCGGAGGGAGCTGCTTGATCCCCTCGAAGAAGGTCTCGCACCCGGCCGGCAGGGAGCCCAGGGCGAGATAGCGCGCCGCCACCCCGGCGTCGAGCGCGGTCCCGGCGAGGCCGGCTTCCCAGAGGGCCTTGATCTCCGAGGCGAAGGCCAGCCTGTGCCCGTCCTGGACGAGATAGAGGGGCTTCTTGCCCATCCGGTCGCGGGCGGCCAGCAGCTCGCCGGCCCCGGCATCCCAGACGGCGAAGGCGAAGGCGCCGTTCAGGCGCGGGATCGCAGAGGCCCCCCAGGCCCGGCAGGCCGCGAGGAGGACCTCGGCGTCGCCGGTGCCGTGGAAGCGGTGACCCAGCGCCTCCAGCTCGGTCCGCAGTTCGCGGTAGTTGTAGATCTCCCCGTTGAAGACCAGGACGGCCGGACTGTCAGCCTCCATGGGCTGGTGGCCACGGCGGGTGATGTCGAGGATGCTCAGCCGGGCGTGGCCCAGGACCACGGGGAGGGAGGGGAGCGCCGACCAGAGCTCGTCCGCCGCGTTGGCGTCGCTCCAGGGTCCCCGATCGAGATCGGGCAGGAGGCGGACCCGGCGCATCCCGGACCAGTCGGAGGCCCATACGCCCCAGTCGTCCGGCCCACGGTGGCTCAGGCTCCACAGCGCCCGCCGGACGGCGGGGGCCGCCAGCTCGAACCCGATCGCTCCGAAGATGCCGCACATGTCCGTTCACCGCGGCAGGATGCCGCGCATCCTCTTGTAGCGCCGCCGCACCTGCCGGTGCAACCAGACGTAGGGCCGCCGCAAGAGCGGGGGCGGGGGCGGCTCGACGGAGAAGACCTGTGGCGGCCCCGCCGGGCAGCGCTCGAAGTAGAAGAGGAGCTCCGCCTCGATCCGGGGGAAGCGCTCGTGGAACGCCTTCTCGCTATACACCTCCAGGAAACGCTCCTCGTCCGGGTTCCCTCCGGCGTGCTCCGCCACGGCCCGCTGGATCTGGAGCACGTCGTACTCCAGGGAGTGGACCCCGATCTTGCGGCAGTTCCAGGGCGGCTCCAGGTAGTCCGAGAGGCCGCCGTAGAGGTTCGAGACCGGGATCGCGCCGCAGGCAGCAGCTTCCAGGGGCTGCATGCCGAAGCCCTCCAGGACGCCGGTGATCTGCCGGTGCATCCAGTAGAGGTAGACCTTGGACCGGTTGAGGTAAGCGAAGAGCTCCTCCTGCGGCATCCAGCGGTCCAGGACCTCCACCCGCAGCCGCTCGCCCAGGGCGGGCACCAGCTCGTGCAGAAGATAGTGGTTCCCCTTGCGCCGGTGGACCAGGACGTCGATGTCGCGCTCGCCATGAAGGTTCTTCGCCTCGGGGTGGAGCACCGGCGGGAGGTCGAGCAGCAGGCGCCAGGGCTCCTTCATGGAGAAGTCCGCCGCGATGTAGCGGCTCAGGCAGACGATGGGCCAGCGCGGCGGCGTCTCCTGCCCCTGGTCCCGGCCGAAGTCGGTGTTCTGGGCGTAGAGGACCATCCGGGAGTAGGAAGCGAGACGGCGGGCCAGCTCCGTCACGTGGGCCTGCCAGGTGACCCAGAGCAACCCGGCCTCCAGCTCGGCGGGGTCCACGTCGTCCAGGTAGCGCGCCCCCGCTTCCCGGTGGCGGTAGGTGATCCGCTCCGCCTCCCGCACGCCGGAGACCAGCTCGAAGGCCCGGTGGAAGATCTGCATCCCGCCGCAGACGTAGAAAGGATCTTCCAGCGAGGGAGAGAGGAACCAGTGCTTCATGCGACCTCCGTCTCGGCGAACCGCAGCCGGGCGATCCGGTCGCCGTGGGTATCCAGGAAGCGGCTTACCGAGCGCTGCTCCTCCGCGGTGAGGATCTGCGGCCAGCGCCGGTTGCGGTCGCTCTGCATCTCCGCGAGGCGCGGATAGTCCGAGGGCCGCAGCCCCGCCTCCCTCTCCACATTGCGGAGCACACCCAGGGGGTCGTCCACGAAGGCCTGGTGCCGGACCGGGAGCACGGTCCTGAAGGCAGCGGCCTCCCGGTCGATCGTCTCGTAGACCCGCAGCCAGTACTCGGCAAGCACGGCCGCGTCGCCGCCCGGGAAGAGGCGGTCCGGATCAGGCCCCTGGACGCTCCAGCAGGCTTCCGGGTCCTCGGGCAGGTAGTGCTTCACGCCCCAGTCCTTCTCCATCTTCTCCCACAGCCTCTTGGTGCTGGCCACAGTGCTCCGCAGGTCCCGGCTGGTGACCAGGAGGACCGCGTCGGGGAAGAGGGCTCGGATCAAAGGAAGCTTGTTCCAGAGGTGCGGGCTCTTGTTGAAGAGGCGTGTGCCGCTCCACCCTCCCTTGGCCGAGTGGAGGCGGGCAAAGCCCTCGCGGACCTCCTCCACCCGTCCTGCCACGGCCTCCGGACCGGCCGGCGGGCAGTGAACGCAGGGTAGTCCGGGCGTGGCGATCTCGATCCCCGCCAACTCGTGCCACTCCCGGGACAGCTCGAAGCCGGCGTTGATCACCTGGGGATGGTCCGCCACGCAGCGGGCGAAGTAGGTCGTGCCGCTCCGCACGGTCCCCACCAGGAAAAGGGGCTGCCGGAGGGCCGGCGCGGGGAGCCCAAGCTTCTGGAAAACCCGAGTCCGGTACAGCCGGCGGCGGACCTTCTCAAGAACGATCATGACGCCATTTCCAGGAGCGCGCCGGCGCAGCGCTCGCTCGCCCGGTCCAGGGGCATCGCGGCGATCCGTTCCAGCCAGGCCTCGCGCGCAGCCGCCTTCTCTTCCGGACGGGCAAGCGCGTGCCGGACAGCCTCGCCCAGCTCTGCGGCGCTCCGTGCCCAGTGAACCGGCTGCAGCTCGTGCACACAGCGGAGGTGAGGCAGACGGTAGATGTCCTGGACCCAGGGCGCAGCACCGGCAGGGTCGTAGGCCACGAAGACCGCCGGCTTGCCGTGGACGGCGAAGTCCAGGGCCATGGTCGAGCCCAGGTTCACCACGAGGTCGCAGTGATGCGCCACGTTGACCAGAAGGGCGAGATCCTCGGGCAGAGGGGCCACCTGGGTCCAGTCCCCCTCCCCCGACCGCCAGGCCGGATCGCAGACGGCGATCCCGGGAAATTCCGCGAGCACCGGGGCGTACCTGCCGCTCAGGTCGGTCGGCGCGCGGCGGAAGAGGATCTGTCCGGAGAAGGACCGCGCCAGGTCCGCCAGGTAGGCGGGATCGCAGGGCGAGGTGGCCTGGTCGTCGCCCGAGAAGCAGACCACCGGCCGAGCGGGATCGAGCCCGAGCCCCTCCAGGAAATCCTCCCGGACGAGGGACGGGTCCAGGTGCGGCTCGAACTGCGGGGTCCCCACCACGCGGACCAGGTCCGGCGGCATCTCGGGGTAGTAGCCCAGCAGCTCCGCCTTCATGGCCTCGCTCCACACCAGCGCGTGATCGGCGTGGACCGCCATCCGGCCCTTGGGCAGGTTGTCCCACGAGTAGATGAAGGTGGCCGTGGGGATGCTCAGCCGCCGCGCCGCCAGCAGGGCCGGCACCGCCCGGCTCGCCCGCTGGTGGGTGCAGAAGACCAGGTCCGGCGCCTCTCGCTCCAGGAATGCCTCGAATGGGGAGAGCCCGCCGTTGCCCGAGGCCGACGCGGCATGGCCCCGGTCGAGCCAGGCCGCGCCCTCCGGCGTGGGCAGGGACCGGCCGATGAGGCGGGCGGCGTGGCCGACCACCCGCGCGAGCGGACCGCCGGAAGGCCGCCGGAAGCGGAGCATGACCTCGGCCGCGTCCTCCTCGTAGCGCCAGTAGAGCTGGGAGTAGATCTTCGCCTGGCGCAGCATCCGCGCCGCCAACCCTTCGCGCACATAGGGGAGCGGCTCGAAGCGCACCGGCCGCCCCTCCTGCGTCGCAAGCACGTGCTCCGGCAGGACGTGCCAGGCCACGACCTCGGCCTCCGCGGAGAGCAGGTCCAGGAAGCGGGTGTAGAGGAAGTTGCGGATGCCCACGCCGTCGGGGATGACCAGGACGATTTTCACCGCCTCGCCTCCTCGAAGGCTTGCTCGTAGACCGGCACGACCGTATCCTCGGATACGGCCGCGGCCTGCCCGGGCCGGGGCGCCAATTCCGCCAGCCGCCCCTCTCGCCAGAGGCCGTGCAGCCGCTCCAGTGCCGCCGCGATCCCCGTCTCGTCTCCCGGCTCCGCCAGCACCCCTCCACCCCCGGCCAGCAGGTCGGCGGTCACGCCGCGGCGGGGGCTCAGGGCCAGGATCGGACGGCCTCCGGCCAGGTAGTCGGACAGCTTGGAAGGAAAGAAGATCCCCTCCGCGAGAGCGGCCTCGACGAGGAGGGCCACGTCCGCTCCCGCCATCCAGGCCCGGACCGCATCGGGCGGCATGGAGGGCGCGAAGGAGACGATGCCGGAGAGAGACGGGGGCACCTCCGCCTGGACGGCGTAGCGGCCCGCAAACTCCACCCTCAGGTCGCTCCTCACCTCGGGCCGGAGCCGCTCCAGGGCGGCGAGCAGCGGCTCGATGCGCCTCTCCTTCATGAGGAACCCGGCATGACGGAGGTGGAGGTGGCCGTTGGAGGAGGAAGACCCCTCCCCTTCCCTCGCCTGCTGCGCAGGAGAGGGCGCCTCCCTCCCGCTCAGGTGGGGGGCTATGAAGGCTTTCGGGCGGAAGCTTTCCCGGTGGCCGGAGAGGATCCAGTCTCGGAGACGGTCGGCGGGGAAGACCAGGGTGTCCGCCCTCTTCAGCATGGCGTCCAAGGACAGCTCCAGGCGGCGGCGGGAGAGCGGCCCCACCGTGAACCGGTACGGCTCGGGGTAGAGGTGGTGCGGCCAGGGATCGCTGAAGTAGGCGCACCAGGGGAGATCCGTCTTCTTCAGGATCGCGAGCGCCGCGAGGTGGCTCGCCGCCGGATTCAGCCGGCTGTGGAGGACGTCGAACGGACCCAGCTCCGCGGCCTTCCTCGCCACGGCCCGGACCCAGCCCTTCTCCTCCACGGTGCAGCCGCGGAGCAGGTGCGGCAGGGCTTCGAGACGGCCCGGCAGAGTCAGACGGTCGAGCGTTCCCGGAGCAGGCTCCAGCCGGTGGACGGTCACGCCTTCGGGCGGACGGCTCTTCGCGGAAGTGAGGAGCGTCACGCCGTGCCCCGCCTTTCCCAGGGCGCGGGCCAGCCGGGCGGAGGCCAAGCCCTCGGCCGTGCCGTCCAGGCAGTGCCAGGAGACGAAGAGGACGTTCATGCGGCGAACAGCTCCCGGGCGCGCTCGGCGAAGCGGGGGAAGGCGAAGTCCCCGGCCCGGCGGCGGGCGCTCTCGGCCAGCCGGACACGGAGCACCTCGTCCCCGCAGAGTCGCCTCGTGGCCTCGGCGCACTCCTCGAAGGTCTCCCAGAGGACGCCCGCCTCCCCCACGATCTCCGGCTGCCCGCCGCGGGCCACGACCACCGGCACGGCGCCGGCGCTCATGGCCTCGGCCGTGGCGATGCCGAAGTGCTCCATGCGGTCGGGCTCCTCCTCGGGGTCTTCCCCGGCGCCCGTGAAATGCCAGAAGAGGGAAGCCGCGCCGCAGACCTCCTCCAGCTCCTCCCGCGAGGCATCCAGATGAAAAGCCACAGGCAGCCCGCGGGCAGCCGCCACGGTCTTGCGCACGTACTCCGGGTCCTGCGCCGTGCCGACCAGGTGCAACTCCCAGCCCTCGACGGCAAGCCCGCGGAAGACCTCCACCATCTCCCTCTGCTTCTTCGACCGTCCCCCTCCGGCGAACCGTCCCACGGCCACGATCCACGGACGCTTCTCCCGGGGTGGGATCGGGAAGACCGGCGGATGGAGGACCTGGGCGGACCGGCCCCAGCGCCGCTCGATCCAGCGCGCCGTGTAGGCGGAGTTGGCCACGACCGAGCGGAACAGGGACAGGCGCAGCCGCGATCCCAGCCCCAGGCGGCGCTGGAAGGGGAACTCGCAGACCAGGTGGGCGTTGCGCAGCCCGCGCAGCCGCGGCACCTCGGTCGCCTGGACGATCACCGTCCGGTGCCGGAAGCCGGCCGTCACGTCCGCGATCTCACGCAGCAGCGACGAGCGCCGGGGATCGGACTCCAGGCTCAGCCCGTCGAGCGGCACCGGGAAGAGCTGCCGCGCCAGGTCCAGGCGCAGGACCGCCGGGAAGAGGACCCGCACCCGGTCCACCTGCGACAGCGCCGCGGCAATGGCCAGCACGTAGGGCAGCCCGCCTCCCTGCCGCGGGTCCGAGACGTTGGAGCACACCATCGTGGTCACGGCGCTTTCACAGCCCGCAGGCGAAAGTAGATGTTCCGGATCTGGTACCAGTAGAGAAACCGCCGCTCGAACACGTCCTTGTGCCGGTTCGCCAGTCCGAGGAGGAGACGGTCATACCACTTCGGCCGGTAGACCCACATCCAATCCTCGTATTTCTCGTAGGTCGCCTCCAGGAGGTCGAAGCGCGCCCGGGTGTACGAGAACTGCTCGTCTGCAAACCGGGAGGAGAAGTACTGGAAGGAGCGGGACAGGAAGGCCCGACGATGCGTGGGATCGGTCCAGAGGTGGTGGCTGGAGGCGAACGGCGCCAGAATCACCACCTCCGCGCCGGGCCGGCTGACCCGGTACACCTCCTCCATCGTGGCCATCACGTCCTCCAGGTGCTCCAGGACGTTTACCAGGTAGACCTTGCCGAACGACCCGTCCGGAAGCGGCCAGGGCCTGCGGTCCAGATCCCAGGTCAGGTCGGCGGCGGTGGCCTGCCCGAAGTCCACGCCGAACGAGCCGGGGTACTTCCTCTTGCCGCAGCCCAGATGGAGCGTGGCCGGCAGCGGATCGGGCAGGCTCACCCGCGCACCTCCAGCGCCGGGATGCGCATCCGGCCAAGCAGCGCCACGGCCAGCCGGTGCCCCGCCTGGCCGTCGAAGGGTCCGCACCAGAGCTCCACCACCCGGCGCCGGCTCTCGCGCTCCAGCCCAGGGTCGCGAAGGTAGGCCGTGACGTGGGCCAGCAGCTCCTCGGGCGAGCGCGCCAGGCGGACCGCGCTGGCCTCGACCACGGTCCGGTAGTGGTCGTAGTCGGTGTAGTACTGCCCGATGGGCACCTCGAACGACCGCTCCGGCGAGAGGTCGAAGGCGACGTTCACGGCCGGCCGGTCACAGAGCGCAGCGTCGAGCGTCAGGGTGGAAGCCAAGTTGACGATCACGTCCGCGTGCAGGATCGTGCTGACGAATTCCCGGTTCTCGGCGGGCGTGGGGCAATAGCCCGCGAGGCTCCCGCCGCCGCGCGCTCCCGGCCTCTGGAACGCGACCCCCGGCCCGGGCTGCCAGTCGTGGAAACGCCCCCCAGCCTCGCCCGGATGCAGGCGCACGAGGAGCTGCGGAAAGCCGAGCTCCGCGGCTCCGGCCAAGTCCCGCGCCAGCCTCTGGACCACCAGGTGCTCCGAGGGCGCCAGGTGCGGCGTGGCCGTGCCGTACAGCACGATAGGACGGCGCGGATCGAAGCCGTGGAGGGCGCAGAGCTCCTCCCGGCTCATCCGCATGGACTCGCAGCGGTACCAGTCGAAGTGGGGCACGCCGGTCACGTCGACCGTACCCGCCGCAGCCTCCGGATAGTAGTCGAGCAACTCGGAGCGCATCCGATCGGACCAGACGAAATAGTGGTCGTAGCCCGTGAAGTAGGCGGGCTTCGAGGTGAGGTTGTCCCAGGAGTTGATCCAGGCGGCCGCTGGAATGCCGAGATGCCGCGCCACCACGGCCGGAGGGGCCTCCTCATGCGAATGGGGCAGGGTCGACACCACCAGCGAGGCCCCGCGCAGCTGGCGCTCGTAGTCCGCGGCGTGCGGGTAGTCGCGCAGCAGGATCTGCCTCTCCCGGCGCTCCATGCGCGGCAGGTCCTCGCGCCGCGCGAAGAGCCGCGCGTCCAGCTCCAGCAGGTCGAACGCCAGGGCCCTCCGTCCGGAGAGCGTCTTCCGATGATAGGCATGCTTCAGCCGCCGCGTCGCGGTCGAGCTCACCTGGAAGAAGCGGTGGTTGCGGCGGCGGTAGGCCCGGCCGTAGGCGCCGGCCAGGGGATCGAACGGGTGGAGCGGCTCGACAGGGACTTTTTCCCTAAGCTCCCCGAGCCGCTCCCGCACGGGGGACACCAGGTCCGGCGCGCAGAAGAGAACGACTCGCGCCCGGCGCCGCAGCTCCGGCAGCACCTCGGTCTGGAGGAACGTCCGCACCCCCCACCCGCTGCTCAGCAGCAGGACGATCGTCGGATTCATCGCAGCGCGAACTCCGCAGCCTCACCGAGGCTTGGCGTGCCGGCCACTTCGAACCGGCGGGCGAAGATGGAGGCGGGGGTCACGAAGGCCCAGGTCGCGAGCACCCGCGGCCGCTCTGTGGCCAGGCCGCCCCGGTGGAGACCGTAGGTGTCGCAGAAGACCAGGGTCCCGGCGGGACCGGTGCAGACGACCCGGTCCTCGACAGGGATCTTCGCCTCGACCTCGCCTTCCGGCGGGTAGCTCGCCGTCCCCGGGTCGGGGTTGGGCCAGAGGCGCGCGTGGCGCCCCTGGCCGTGGCTCCCGCGGACGTACTGCAGCGGTCCCGCTCCCTCGTCCACGTTCGACAGGTAGAGGAAGGCCTTGACCAGCCTCTGGTCCTCGGGGTCCCGGTGCCAGCGCTGCGAGGCCACGGCCTGCCGCTCGAGCGGCGACGGGATGGTGTACCAGGCGTCCACGTAGTTGAGCTTCGACCAGAGCCCGAGGTAGGAGTTCACGGTGTCCAGGAGGGCCGGGGAGAGGCCGATCCGCAGCCAGGGATCGTCCAAGGGGACCGAGGGCCGCGAGTCCCAGAGCTTGACGATGTAGTCCTTGCCCTTCCCCGCTTCCGGCCGGTACGCCTCGATCCCGCGCCGCACGCGCTCGCCGGCGACGAAGGCGCGGCCGGCCTCGGCCGCCTCCTCCCAGAGGTGGGGAATCAGCTCGCGGACCTCGGCGCGGGCGAAGCCATCGCGGCGCAGATCCTCCACCACCCGCGCCTGCGTCTCGCCGAGGGCGGGCCTTTGCGCCTCGAACCTTCGGCGGCTCGCGCGGTTGAGCCAACCCTGGCCGTAGCCCCGGTACTTGATCCCGCGCCAAGCGCGGCGCAGCGGCGCAGATATGCTCACTCGTACCTCCTCAGCAGCCACCAGGTCCCCTCGACGCGCCGGTTGAGCCAGATCCGCGAGCCCCTCCTCTCCAGCAGGCCGGACGCCGCGCGGTGGGCCCAGTGGCTGACCTTGCCGGCCAGCCGGCCGAGCAGGCCGCTCCCCGGCCAGGCCAGCCCGGCTTGGCCGCTGGCGGTGAAATGGGTCATGAGCTCGCAGCGGAACCCCGCCTGCGCGCCACGGTAGAGGACGAAGTCCACGCTCTCCTCCGTGCAGAAGTACCAGCGGTGGGCGTCGCGGTGGCGCTCGGGGGAGAGGCCGTAATTCTTGTAGAGCGGGATCCCCGCCCGGTAGGCCGGCCAGCCCGCGGTCCAGCAGTTCGGCAGGCCGATCAGCACCCACTGCCGGGAGATCCGGAACAGCTCGTCGCAGTAGAAGTGGGGATCGTAGAGGTGCTCCAGCACGTCGGTGCAGACCACGAAGTCGGCGGCCCGGTCGCCCAGGGGAAGCGGCTGTCCGGAGAGGAGGTCGACGCGCACGTCCGGGTCCCCGAACAGGTCCAGGCCGATGTAGCGGCCGGGCACCAGGGAGCGCAGCGCGGCGCGGTCGCAGCCCACGTCGACGACCCGGCCCGCCATGCGCTCGGCGTTCGCCTCGAAGATATGGCGCTGCCGCCGCTTCCGGCCGGTGATCAGCCCGCCGCTCTGGATCTCGACCCGCATCCCGGGATGGTGCGTCGCGTGGTCGAGGAGCTCCCACTCCACACTGCGCTCGAACCCGCCGGAGTTCGAGCCCTGCCGGAGGATGCGCTCCACGGAGACCGGCTCGGCCGCCATCAGGGCTCCCCTCCCGCAGCCCGGCGGCGCGCTTCGGCGAGCACCTCGAACGTGTGCGGAACCAGGAACGGACCGCAGTCGGACGGCAGGGTCACGCCCGTGCCGAAGAAGTCGCCGCCCGCCACCGTCAGCTCCATGGCATCCGTCACGCTGTCCTCCAGGTCGCGCCCGCTCTTGAGCTGGATGTTCAGCCGGTAGGTCCCATGATGAAGAGGGAGGCTCGGGATCTCGACCCGCACCTTGCCCGCCGGCCCGGGCAGCTCGGGGATGCCATATCCGGAGGCGTCGTTGGCGCAGACGAACATCGTGTCGCCGAGCAGGTTCATCCAGGCAACGCGGAGCCGCGCCCCTTTCACCGGAGCGTCCGCGGCAGTACCGGCGATGTCGTAGTCGAGCAGCAGCTCGACCCGGGACCCGGAGGTGAGATGGACGGACGGACGGCCGTCGCAGAGCGCCCGCACCCGGGTGAAGCGGGCCCGCCCGCGGCCCGGGCGCCGCGACGCCTCGCCGAGCATTCCGTCGGCGCCGGGACCGGCCTGGAGATAGCGCTCGATCGCATCGGCGGTCGGACCCTGGAACGCGAGCCGGCCGTGGTCCAGGAGCAGCGCCTGGTCGCAGAGGCGCTCGACCGCGCTCAGGTTGTGGCTGACGAAGATCACGGTCCGGCCCTCCTGCGCCACCTCGCCGATCCTGCCCAGGCAGCGCTTCTGGAAGGCGGCGTCCCCGACTGCCAGCACCTCGTCGACCAGCAGGATCTCGGGTTCCAGGTGGGCGGCAACCGCAAAGGCCAGGCGGAGGTACATGCCCGACGAGTAGTGCTTCACCGCCGTGTCCACGAAGGCATCCACCTCGGCGAAGGAGACGATGCGGTCGAACTGCTTGGCGATCTCGAAGCGCTTCATGCCCAGGATGGCGCCGTTCAGGAAGATGTTCTCCCGGCCGCTCAGCTCGCCGTGGAAGCCCGTCCCCACCTCCAGCAGGCTCCCCACCCGGCCGCGCAGGATGGCGCGCCCCTCGGTGGGCTCGGTGATCCGGGAGAGAATCTTGAGCAGCGTGCTCTTGCCAGCGCCATTGTGCCCGATCAGCCCCAGCACCCGGCCCTTCCCGAGCTCGAAGGAGATATCCCGGAGCGCCCAGAAGGAGCCGGCCGGCTCCTTCTCCCGCCGGCCCGAGAACAGCCCGGCGAGCGTGTCGCGCAGGGTCCGGTACGTCCCGCGGCGGCTGCCCAGGCGGTAGAGCTTGGAGAGTCCCTCGACGGCGATGGCCCGGTCAGTCATGGTTCGGTATCTCCGCGCAGGAGGCCCAAACTGATCCACTGCCAGACGAAGAAGCTGTTGTCCCCCTCGCCCGCGCAGTAGGCCTGCCACTCCCGGCACACGGCGTCCGCGTCCAGCCAGCCGCTCTCGAGGGCGCGCTCGACCTGCTCCGTGGCCCAGCCGCGGAGCGGACCGCGCAGCCACTCGCGCTGCGGTGTCTGGAGCGGCCTTTTGGGCGCCTCCGCCACGCCTTTCGGCAGCAGCTCGCAGACCAAGGAGCGCAGCATCCACTTCTGCTGCTCGCCGCGGATCTTGCGCTCGGCCGGCTGGCGCAGGGCCAGCTCCACCAGCCGGTGGTCGAGGAAGGGCTCGCGCAGCTCGGTCGAGGACCGCATCGAGATGCGGTCGTTAAAGCGCAGCGCGCGCGGGATCTTGGTGTAGCGGATGTCGCGGTACTGGAGGTTGCGCAGCCGGTCCGGGAACGGAGAGGGCAGCTCCGGCCGCTCGGCCCGGGCGCGCAGCTCGGGCGTCAGGCACTCCGGCCGCACCGAGCGCTCCCGGGTCCCCTGGATGATCGACACCGTGCCGCCCCCGGTTGCCCGGTAGTAGTCGTAGCCCGCCCACTGCTCGTCCATGCCCTGGCCGTCCAGGAGGACGACGACCCCGGCCTCGCGAGCGCGCTCGAACAGGCGGGCGTAGGCCAGCGTGGGCAGGCCGCCGAAGGGCTCGTCCTCGAAGCGCGCCACGGACTCGGCGAGCGCCGGCACCTCCTCCGCCGTCAGGCCGCAGACGACCAGCGGATGGCAGGTGCGGGCCAGCATCTGCTCCACCCAGGGCAGCTCGTCGTAGAGCGGATCGCCGGTCACGAACGTGAACGCCTGGATGTCGCTCTCCGGGCCCTGGACCTGCTGCACGATCCCCAGGAGGGTCGAGGAGTCCAGGCCGCCGCTCAGGTTGATCCCCACCGGCACGTCCGAGCGGAAGCGCAGGCGCACGCTCTCCTCCAGCAGCGCCCGGTACTCCTCCCGCACCTCGGCGTCGCCGCGGGTGTCCGTCTCCGGTCCGACCCGGCAGCTCAGGTCGTACCAGGGAGAGACGGAGGTCCGGCCGTCCTGCCAGGTCAGGGCATGGCCCGGCGGCAGGGCGCGGACCGACTCCCAGAAGGTGCGCTCGGAGTGGTCGTGGAGCCCGTGCGCCAGGTAGGAGGCCCAAGCCGTGGCGTCCGGCCGCGCTGCCACCCCGGCGGCGTGTAGGGCCTTGATCTCGCTCGCCACCAGGAGCGCGCCGTCCTTCTCGTGCACATAGAGAGGCTTGACGCCGAACCGGTCCCGGGCCGCGAAGAGCCGCCGCTCGCGGGCGTCCCAGAGCAGGAAGACGAACATGCCGATCAGCCGCTCCATACAGCGCTCGCCCCAGACCGCGTAAGCCGCGAGCAGCACCTCGGTGTCCGTCTTCGTCCGGAACTCCCAGGAGGAGGCCAGCTCGGACCGCAGCTCCAGGTAGTTGTAGATCTCGCCGTTGAAGACAATCCACCAGCGGCCCGAGGGGTCGGACATGGGCTGCAGGCCGTCGTCCGAGAGATCGATGATGCTCAGGCGCGTGTGGCCCAGGGCCGCGCAGCCGGCAGGATCACTATGCACGCCCCGGCCGTCGGGGCCGCGGTGGCCGAGGCAGCCGACCATCGCGTCGAGCCTGGATGCTTCCGTTCCGAAGATCCCCGCGATGCCGCACATGTCAGCCCGCCTCCTCCAGGAGCCTTTCGGCCCGCTCCCAATCGGATGGAGTGTCCAGGTTCACGCTCCACCACGGATCGGCCGGATAACCGCCCAGGCGCCGGCCGTAGAGGCTGTTCCCTTCCATGAGCACGTCCCGCCGGGTCACGTAGACGGCTCCGTCCCGGTGGAAGGCCGGAGGCAGCTCCTGGCGCCGCGGGATCGGCTGGTCCTCCCCGGTGGCGAGCCGCAGCAGGCCATCGGCGCCGCGGAAGTACACCCAGTGGGGATTGTGCTCGGGCGGCACCGGCAGGACGGAGACCACCGCGTCCAGACCGTCCTTCTCCAGCAGATCGACGCAGCCGTCGATGTCCTCCGGCCGGCGGAAGGGGCTCGTGGGCTGGAGCAGGCAGACCGCGTCGAAGCGGTCCCCCTTCCCCTCCAGCTCAGCCACCACGTGCTGGAGCACCGGCAGCGTGGGCGTGTCATCCATCGCCAGCTCGGCCGGGCGCAGGAAGGGGACCTCCAGACCGCAGCCGCGGCCGACCTCCGCGATCCCCCCGTCGTCCGTGGATAGCACCACCCGCGACAGCCGCCGGGCCGACAGCGCCGCCTCGGCCGTCCAGGCGAGGAGCGGCTTGCCGCCCAGCGGGCGCACGTTCTTGCCGGGGATCCCCTTGGAGCCGCCCCGAGCCGGGATGATCCCCAGGACTCTCATCAGTAGGTCAGCCTCTTCTCGATTCCGAGCGGCTGCTCCGCCAGCAGATCCGCGATGCGCTCGCCGGCCTTTCCATGGCCGTAGATCGGATCGGTCTTACAACGTCCATTGCCCAGGTGCTTGCGGATGGCTTCGACGATCTCCTCGCGGTCGTAACCTACGTCGAGCACGTTGCAACCGCGGTCGCGCCCCGATTGCCGGGTGCCGATGTTCACCGTCGGCACTCCGAGGTAGGCGCACTCGCGGATTCCCACGCTGGAGTTCCCCACCAGGCAGCGGGAGGAGTACAGCAGCCGCAGGAAGTCCGTGGGCTGCATGTTCTTGAAAAAGTGGATGTTCTTCGGGGCGTGCATCTCGCGGAAGGAGCGGATCGCATTGGAAGTGCCATCCGATCCCGCGTCCACGTTGGGCCAGAACCAGAGCGTCGGCAGGTCGATCTCGCTCACGGCATGCAGGGTCTCGACCGCCTGCTGACGGGACAGCTCGTATTCCGTGGTGACCGGGTGCTGCATCACCACCAGGTAGCCGCCGGAGAGGTCGACCGAGGCGCCCACGCCGCCGTACTTTCCGAAAGGATCGAAGTCCAGCTCCGGCCGCTCCATCACCTCGACGGCCAGGTCGATCGAGGGGCAGCCGGTGACGAACACCTTGGCCGGCTCCTCCCCCATCCGCACGACCCGCTCCGCTGCTTTTTCCGTGGACACGAAGTGCAGGTCCGCGAGCTTGGTCACCGCGTGGCGCACCTTCTCGTCGATCGAGCCGGTCACTTCTCCTCCCTGGACGTGGGCCACGGGGATGTTCATGTAGGAGGCTGCCACCGCGGTGGCCAGCGTCTCGTAGCGGTCGGCGACCGTGACCACCACGTCCGGCTTCAGGTTGTCGAACACCGTCGCCAGCTCCAGCAGCCCGAGGCCCGTAGTCTTGGCCATGGTCGCGAGGTTCTCCCCTTCGAGGACCATGTAGACCCGGGCCGCGATGTCGAAGCCGTCCTCCTCGATCGTGCGCACCGCCGTGCCGTAGCGGTCGAGCAGGGCGGACGCGGCCACCACGAGCTGCAGCTCCAGGTCCGGATGGCTCCGGATCGCCTGGAGCGCCGTCTTGATCCGGCTGTAGCTCGGCCGGGCCGTGACCACCACGCAGACCTTTCTCTTCTTCATAGATCCTCGAGCCTCAGCATCTCGTCCGCCTTGACGGCGCGCCGCAGCCGGCCGCCGATCAGCTCGCCCATCCGCGCCGCCGGGATGCCGCCGCCGGGCTTCTTCACCGCCAGGTGCTCCGCGGCCAGGACCGTGCCCTCGGGCAGGTCGGTCCGCGCCACCACGCTCTTCGTGAACATCCGCCGCAACGGCTCCACCTCGGCGGCCATGGCGTCCTTATCGACGGGATTGGCGACCGCGCGCTCCAGGAAGCGCACCCCGTCGACGAGCTGCTGCAGCTCGGCCGTGGTCAATGACGCGGGCACGTCCGGCCCGAAGGCCTCGCGGCTCAGGGTCACGTGGACCTCCACCACCCCCGCGCCCACCGTCACCGCCGCCAGGCCGGGATAGATCGTCCCGGAATGGTCCGACAGCCCGCCGATGCAGTCGTAGCGCTTCGCGAAGAAGGGGATCAGGTTGAGCCCCAGCTTCTCCGGGGGGCACGGGTAGGCGGTGGTGCACTGGAGTACGGCGAGAGGCCCGCGAATCCTCGCCACCGCGGCGTCGATCTCCTCCAGCGGGCTCATGCCGGTGGACATCAGGATCGCCTTGTCCGTCCGGAGGATGAAGTCGAAGAGAACCGGATTGCTCACCTCGCCCGAGGCGACCTTCCAGGCCTTCATGCCCAGCCGCTCCAGCATCTCCGCCGCTTCCACGGAGAAGGGGGAGCTGAGGAAGAGGAGCCCGCGCTCCTCGGCGTGGGCCTTGAGCCCGGCCCACTGCTCCTCCGTGAACTCCATCCGCTTCCAGTAGTCGTAGCGGCTCTCGTCCTGGCGGCTGAAGCGGACCCGCCAGGGCTCGCCGGGAGTGCTCTCCGCCGCCGCGATGTGAGTCTGGAACTTGACCGCGTCCGCGCCCGCCGCCGCGATGGCGTCGATGAACGCGTGCGCCGTCCCCAGGCTGCCGTCGTGAGCCTGGGCCACCTCGCCGATCACGAGACAGCCGGGGGTCCTGAGGAGGAAATCGCGCATGATGATGATTGATCAGACCACGTCCGCGAACGTCCGCTCCATCCGCCGGAAGTAGAACAGGCCGCCCGCCAGGAGGAGCACGGTGACCGAGGAGCCCACGGCCAGGAGGGACCACGGGCTCATCCCGGAGCCCAGGAGCGACCAGCGGAAGCCCTGGATCACACCGGCCATGGGGTTGAGGCCGTACAGCCATCCGGGGATGCCCCGCGCCTCCAGCTTCTCCACCACCTCACTGGCCGGATAGATCACCGGCGTCACGAAGAGGAGGAGCTGGATGAAGAACGGCATCACGTAGCGGACGTCCCGGTACTCCACGTTCAGGGCCGACAGCCAGAGCCCGGTGCCCAGGGCTGCGGCCGCGGCGAGAAACAGGAGGACCGGCAGCAGCAGGACCCCCGGGCCGGGCTTGACGCCGTACCAGAACATCATCCCGATCAGCACCACGAAGGCCACGGCGAAGTCCACCACGCCGCCCAGGACCGACGACACCGGCACGATCAGGCGCGGGAAGTAGACCTTCTTGAGCAGGCTCGCCGAGCCCACCAGGCTGTTTGACGCTCCCCCCAGCCCATGGGCGAAGAAGGTCCAGGGGAGCAGGCCGGCGTACGAGAAGATCGGATACGGCACCCCTTCCGAGCCGATGCCCGCCATCTGCCCGAAGAAGATCGTGAAGATCAGCATGGTCAGGAGCGGCTGCAGCACCGCCCAGGCCGCGCCGAGCGCGGTCTGCTTGTAGCGCACCTTCACGTCGCGCCAGACGAAGAAGTAGAGCAGCTCGCGGTGCTCCCACAGCTCGTCCAGCCGCACTGCCACCCAGCCGCGGCTCGGCTCGATGACCGTGACCGGGACGTCCTTCACGCTTTCCACGACACCTCCAGATAGTGAGCCAGCGTCCGCTCCAGTCCCGCGCGGAGGTCCACCCCGGCGCGGAATCCGAGCCGGTCCTGGGCCAGGGACGGATCGGCCTGGGAGTGGAGCACGTCCCCCGGCCGCGGCGGCTCGTGGCGCGGCGGAGCTCCGGAGCCCGCCAGCTCGCGCACCCGCGCCGCCAGCTCGTTCACCGTGGTCCTCTCGCCCCGCGCCACATTGAAAGCCCGGCCGCAGGCTTCCGGAGGAGCGCCCGCGGCCAGCAGGTTCGCGAGCACGGCGTCGCCCACATAGGTGAAGTCCCGGCTCTGCTCGCCGTCGCCATGGATGACTGGCGCCTCCCCCTCCAGGCAGGAGCGGAAGAAGCGCGGGACCACCGCCGCGTAGGGACCGTCCGGCGACTGCCGCGGGCCGTAGACGTTGAAGTAGCGCAGGCCGATCAGCTCCTGTCCGAAGCACCGGGAGAAGACCTCCGCCATCTCCTCCCCCATCACCTTGGAGGCCGCGTAGGGCGACAGCGGACGCCCCTCCTCCCCCTCCCGCTTCACGACCGCCCCGGCATCCCCATAGACGCTCGAGGACGACGCGTAGACCACCCGCCGGACCCCCGCCTCGCGAGCCGCCGCGAACACGTTGGCCGTGCCAGTGACGTTGACCGCCATCGTGGAGGCCGGGTCGACCAGCGACCGGGGGACCGATCCCAGCGCCGCCTGATGGAAGACGTAGTCCATCCCCGTGCAGGCAGCCCGGCAGACCCGCGCATCTCGGATATCCCCCTCGATCACATCCACGTCAGGCAGGTTCTCCCGCCGGCCGGTCGAGAAGTCGTCCAGCACCCGCACGCGAGCGCCGCGGGCGAGCAGCGCATCCACCAGGTGCGACCCGATGAAGCCAGCGCCGCCGGTGACGAGGACGGAGAGGCCCTTCACGCCTTCACCACCTTCTCCCCACCATCCCTGTAAACCCCGCGTGTATCCACGATCAGCGGCGCGTAACGGGCGACCAGCTCATAGTCCACCGCCGCATGGTCGGTCACCACGATCACCGCGTCGCTCGCCTCCAGCGCCTCGGCCGTGAGCGCCACCGACTCCATGGCCGGCAGGTCGGGCCAGGAGCGCATGCCCGGCGCCACGGGCACGTGCGGATCGTGATAGCTCACCACCGCGCCCAGGCGAAGCAGCCGGTCCAGCACGTCGAAGGCCGGGCTCTCCCGCGGGTCGTCGATGTCGCGCTTGTAGGACAGGCCGAGCACCAGCACACGGCTCCCCTTGACCGCCCGGCCGCGCTCGTTGAGCGCGCCGATGAGCTTGTCGATCACGTACTCCGGCATGCGCACGTTGACCTCGCCCGCCAGCTCGATGAACCGGGTCGTGATCCCGTGCTCCCGCGCCTTCCAGGAGAGATAGAACGGATCGAGGGGGATGCAGTGCCCGCCCCATCCCGGCCCCGGGTCGAAGCGCATGAACCCGAACGGCTTGGTCGCCGCCGCGTCCAGCACCTCCCAGATGTCGATCCCCATGCGGTCGTAGATCACCTTGAGCTCATTGACCAGGGCGATGTTCACCGCCCGGAAGATGTTCTCCAGCAGCTTGGCCGCCTCGGCCGCCCGGGCCGAGGACAGCCGCACCGTGCGCGGCACCACCTGCTCGTAGAGCGCCTGCGCCAGATCGGTCGATACGGGGTCGACGCCCCCCACCAGCTTGGGAGTATTGGTCGTCGAGAAGTGCGGGTTGCCCGGATCTTCGCGCTCGGGCGAGAAGGCGAGGAAGAAGTCCTCGCCGCAGCGCAGCCCCAGCGAGCTCAGGCGCGGGAGGAGCAGCTCCTCGGTGGTGCCGGGATAGGTCGTGGACTCCAGCACCACGAGCTGTCCAGAGCGCAGCCGCCGGCCGATCTGCTCGGCCGTGGTGCGCACGTAGCGCAGCTCGGGCTCCCGCTGCCGGGTGAGCGGCGTGGGCACGCAGATCAGGATCGCGTCCGCGTCGGGCAGGCGGTCGAAGTCGGCGGTGGCGCTCAGCCGCCCTGCCTCGACCTGGGCGCGGACCCGTCCGGCGTCCAGGTGCCGGATGTAGGACTCGCCGCGGCCGAGGGTCTCCACCTTGAGCGGGTCCACGTCGAAGCCGAGCACGGGGAAGCCGCGCTCGGCAAAGGCCAGCGCGAGCGGCAGGCCCACATAGCCGAGGCCGATGATGCCGATCCGGGCCGTCCGGCCCTCGATGCGGCTGCGCAGCTCCGCGGCTGCCCTGGGAAGGTTCGTCTGCGTTTCCATCATCCTCTCAATCCCACCGGACGGGCTCCGCCCCCTTCGGTGTACTTGGGCACCGACACGTCTCCCTGCCCACAGAGGGCTTTTAGCCGGCCTTCGCGAGAGGCGCCACGGCCTCCCGCGTCAGCTCGGTCGCGACCGACTGCCGCAGGAAGGTCACCGAGACCACCAGCCGCAGCCGGCCCTTCTCCCGCAGCACGGTCCCCGTCCACCCCTTGAGCGGCCCCTCCACGATCTCGACCGCATCCCCCGGGCCGAGCCAGGGATGGGAGATCAGGGGAAGTCCCGCCTGCTGGATCGCCCACAGGCTCGCCAGCTCCCCGCCCAGGAGCCGCTGGTCCTGGACCTCGAGCAGGTGCACGATCACATGGCTCTGCAGCGCCGCCGTCTTGTCCCCCCGGAAGAACACATACCCGGGGAACAGCGGCAGATGCGAGACGAAGCGCCGGCCCTTGCGCCGCACCTCCTTCTGCTGGAGAGGCAGGTAGTATCCCACGCCGCTCCGCAGGAGATGACGGGCCAGGACCTTCTCCTGGCGGCTCCGCACCCGCGCCACCCGCCAAGGGGACGCTCCTTCCAGACCTTCGAAAAGAGTGGGGGGATAGAGCGCTACTTCCGGCTCGAGAATAGGCACTTCGCTCGGGCTAACTCCGTAAACAGCAACGACTTCGAAGCTGATAATCGAGAGGCATTGTCGCAGATAGGCGGGAACGAAGCAACAGGCGGGGCCGTCTCCCCTGATTTCCCGACGCTGTCCCCCGCCTTCCGCATATCCTCCCCCACTGGGAGCCGGCGCATGGGGGAACGGCTCCCCGACGAGCCCGGAGCTGTCCGACCTGCCGGGGAACGCTTCCCCAATAAGAACCCAGGCCGCACGGGCCCGCGGCGAGGCGCATCCTCGATGGGGGACGCCTCCCCAACGATCGCGAGGCTGGCAGTGGAGTTGACCCGGTTTCGTGGACTCGTCATCCTTAGGGATAAGGAGTTGCGCGATGGCAAGAGGTAGACCCCCGTATTCTTCTGAGTTCCGGCGCCAGATGGTAGAGCTGGTGCGGTCCGG
>Ga0190265_10000242_pt1 | contig 47752 bp, 34 predicted proteins | sample Popmic124T_FD_133135 | JGI IMG/M metagenome (GOLD analysis project Ga0190265, IMG submission 133135) | Populus adjacent soil microbial communities from riparian zone of Indian Creek, Utah, USA - 124 T | ecosystem: Environmental > Terrestrial > Soil > Riparian zone | place: USA: Utah | collected... | reverse complement strand
TGCCGGAACCTGGAAAGACCTCACCGACAACGTGAATTTCATGGCCGGGAATCTTACCGGTCAGGTACGCAACATCGCCGAAGTCACCACCGCCGTCGCCAACGGCGACCTTTCCAAGAAAATCACGGTGGACGTTAAAGGCGAAATCCTCGAACTGAAGAACACCATTAACACGATGGTGGACCAGCTCAACTCCTTCGCTTCGGAAGTTACGCGCGTTGCGCGTGAAGTAGGTACGGAAGGAAAACTTGGCGGTCAGGCCGACGTGCGCGGGGTCGCCGGCACCTGGAAAGACTTGACTGATAATGTGAATTTCATGGCCGGCAACCTTACCGGTCAGGTACGCAACATCGCCGAAGTCACCACCGCCGTGGCTAACGGCGACCTTTCCAAGAAGATCACAGTAGACGTTAAAGGCGAGATTCTCGAACTCAAGAACACGATTAACACGATGGTGGACCAGCTCAATGGCTTTGCTTCGGAAGTTACCCGCGTGGCCCGCGAAGTAGGTTCTGAAGGAAAACTCGGCGGCCAGGCCGACGTGAAAGGCGTGGCCGGCACGTGGAAAGATTTGACCGACAGTGTGAACCTTATGGCCGGAAATCTGACCGGCCAGGTACGCAACATCGCCGAAGTTACCACCGCGGTAGCCAATGGCGACCTTTCAAAGAAGATCACGGTTGACGTAAAGGGCGAAATTCTCGAGCTCAAGAACACGATCAACACGATGGTCGACCAGCTCAACGGGTTTGCATCGGAAGTTACGCGCGTGGCCCGCGAGGTAGGAACCGAAGGTGAACTTGGCGGTCAGGCCGACGTGCGCGGCGTCGCCGGAACCTGGAAGGACCTTACCGACAGCGTGAACTCGATGGCTGGAAATCTAACTGGCCAGGTACGCAACATCGCCGAAGTGACCACGGCGGTAGCTAACGGTGACCTCTCCAAGAAGATCACCGTAGACGTTAAAGGCGAAATTCTCGAGCTCAAAAACACGATCAACACGATGGTCGACCAGCTAAGCTCATTCGCGTCGGAAGTTACGCGCGTCGCGCGTGAAGTAGGAACCGAAGGCCGGCTCGGCGGACAAGCGCAGGTTATCGGCGTCGCCGGAACCTGGAAGGACCTCACTGACAACGTGAATTTCATGGCCGGCAATCTTACCGGCCAGGTACGCAACATCGCCGACGTGACCACCGCCGTCGCCAACGGCGACCTTTCCAAGAAAATAACGGTGGACGTCAAAGGCGAAATTCTCGAACTCAAAAACACTATCAATACGATGGTGGACCAGCTCAACTCCTTCGCTTCGGAAGTTACGCGCGTGGCGAGAGAGGTAGGCTCTGAGGGCAAACTAGGCGGCCAGGCCGACGTGCGCGGAGTCGCCGGCACCTGGAAGGATTTGACCGACAACGTTAATTCGATGGCCAGCAACCTGACGGGTCAGGTGCGCAACATCGCCGAGGTAACGACCGCGGTCGCCAACGGCGACCTTTCCAAGAAAATCACCGTAGACGTGAAGGGCGAGATTCTCGAACTTAAGAACACAATCAATACGATGGTGGACCAGCTCAACTCCTTCGCCTCTGAAGTTACGCGCGTGGCCAGAGAGGTAGGAACGGAGGGCAAACTTGGGGGCCAGGCCGACGTGCGCGGGGTCGCCGGCACCTGGAAGGATCTAACTGACAACGTAAACTCGATGGGCAGCAACCTTACCGACCAGGTGCGCGGTATTGCGCGCGTCGTTACCGCCGTCGCCAACGGCGACCTCGAACGAAAGTTGACAGTGGAAGCAAAGGGTGAGATTGCCGAGTTGGCCGACACAATTAACAACATGACCGATACTCTCGCGACCTTTGCCGATCAGGTGACAACAGTCGCCCGCGAGGTAGGCGTCGAGGGTGCGCTTGGAGGACAGGCAAACGTGCCAGGCGCCGCCGGCACCTGGAGAGATCTAACAGATAACGTAAACGGCCTCGCGGCCAACCTGACCACGCAGGTGCGCGCTATCGCTGAAGTTTCCACGGCCGTGACGAAGGGCGATCTCACGCGGTCAATTACCGTCGAAGCCCAGGGCGAGGTAGCGGCGTTGAAAGACAACATCAACGAGATGATTCTCAATCTAAAAGAGACGACGCAGAAAAACATGGAGCAGGACTGGTTGAAAACCAACCTCGCACGTTTCACTCGTATGCTGCAGGGCCAGCGCGACATGACTACTGTCGCCCAGATGGTGCTCTCTGAACTCGCACCGCTGGTCGATGCGCAGCAAGGCGCTTTCTACGTCAACGCCAGTTCCAACGGTTCTCCCGTTATGAAACTGCTCGGCGGCTACGCATATAAGAAACGTAAAAATCTCGCCAACGAGTTTAAGTCGGGGGAAGGTTTGGTAGGTCAATGTACGCTCGAGAAAGAAAGAATTCTGGTAACGAACGTTCCGCCGAATTATGTCTACGTCTCTTCCGGTCTGGGCGAGGCGCCTCCGCACAACATCGTGGTCCTGCCGGTGCTGTTTGAAGGCGACGTTAAAGCCGTAATCGAGCTTTCAACGTTCGGCACCTTCAGCGACACGCATCTGACCTTCCTTGATCAGTTAACCGAAAGCATTGGGATCGTGCTGAACACGATCGCTGCTAATACGCGAACTGAAGATTTGCTGCAACAGTCGCAATCGCTCGCCGCCGAACTGCAAAGTCAGCAGGACGAACTGAAGAAGACCAACGAACAGCTCGAGCAGCAGGCTGAATCGCTGCGCGAGTCTGAGGAACTTCTCAAGAGCCAGCAGGAAGAGCTGCAGCAAACCAACGAAGAGCTCCAGGAAAAAGCGGAATTGCTGGCGCGCCAGAAAGCGGAGGTGGAAGCCAAGAACCGCGAAGTGGAAGAAGCGCGCTGGGAAATGGAAGAGAAGGCCGAACAGCTGGCGCTTACTTCAAAATACAAATCGGAATTTCTCGCTAACATGTCACACGAGCTGCGCACGCCGCTCAATAGCATGTTGATTCTTTCGCGTCAGCTAGCGGAAAACAACGACGAGAACCTCAGCAATAAGCAGGTGCAATTCGCTGAAACGATTCATTCCTCCGGCTCGGACCTGCTTACTTTGATTAACGACATTCTTGATCTCTCCAAGATTGAATCCGGAATGATGGGCATCGAAGTGTCGGAAGTTTCCGTGACGGAAATCACCGGTCAACTCGAGCGGAGTTTCCATCAACTTGCCAAAGACAAGAATCTGGAATTCGAAATTACGCGCTCCGAACTACTTCCGGAAACGATCCGCACTGACGATAAGCGCCTGCAACAGGTTCTTATGAACCTGCTCTCCAATGCGTTTAAGTTCACCGAAGAAGGAAAGGTCGTTCTTAGTGTCGGTCCGGCGCCGAATGACGAAACCTATCGCCTGGAATCGTTGAACCGCGCCGGTGAGGTGGTCGCTTTTTCGGTCACAGACACAGGCATTGGCATACCATCCGACAAACAAAGGATCATCTTCGAACCCTTCCAGCAGGCGGATGGGACCACTACTCGCAGATATGGTGGCACTGGTTTGGGTTTATCCATCAGCCGCGAGATTGCGAGTCTGCTCGGCGGCGAGATACGCGTCATGAGCACGCCCGACAAGGGAAGCACGTTTACCTTCTATCTCCCGCGAACCTATGTGCCTGCGGGAGCAACTACTGCGCCGGCCAATCAAAGAAGGCCGGGGGCTCAGGCCAATGCAACCGAAGCTGCCTGGACGCCGGTTGAAACGCTCAATAGTGAAGCCATGGCGTTTCTGGAAAGCGAATCGGCGGTGGTCCAGGATGATCGCAACGAAATCCAGAGCGGCGATCGCTCGGTTTTGATCGTCGAAGACGACATTAGTTTCGCCGGCATCCTGCTCGATCTTGCTCGCGAGAAAGGATTCAAGGGGCTGGTTGCCACCAGCGGCAATGTGGCCCTGGCGCTGGCGCGGAAATACAAACCGTCGGCGATCACCCTCGATATTCGTTTGCCCGATCGTGATGGCTGGACGGTTCTGGATCGTTTGAAACACGACCCGGCAACCAGTCACATTCCCGTCCATATCATTACGGTTGAGGAAGAACGCCAACGCGCTTTGAAACAGGGCGCCTTTGACCACGTGCAAAAACCGGTCAGCCACGAAGATCTGGGCAAAGCGTTTGACGAAATCAAGACCTTCGCTGAACGCAGTGTTAAGAGACTTCTGGTCGTCGAAGATGACGATGTGCAACGCATGAGCGTAGTTGAACTAATCGGCAACGGTGACGTGCACACCACCGCAGTCGCCACTGGAGAAGAAGCCCTCGTGGCGTTGAAAGACGAGAGGTTCGATTGCATGGTGCTCGATTTGAAACTGCCGGACATGAGCGGCTTCGATCTCATCGAGAAACTGCAAACCGACCTCGGCCGCTACGACTTGCCAATCATCATTTACACCGGCAAGGAATTGACGCGGAAAGAGGAACTGCATCTCAAGAAAGTGGCCGACGCGATTATCGTCAAGGAAGCGAGCTCGCCGGAGCGGCTGTTGGCCGAAACCGCGCTCTTCCTGCATCGCGTTGAGGCGAATCTGCCCGAGCCGAAACGCCGCATGCTGGAGAAGTTTCACCGCAACGATCCGGTGCTGACGGGCCGCAAGGTGCTGGTAGTTGATGATGATGTGCGAAACATATTTGCGCTCACCAGCGCGCTCGAGTCGCACAACATGGAAGTGGTCCACGCAGAAAACGGTCAGGAAGGCCTGGATTTGCTGAAAGCCACGCCTGATATCGAAGCCGTGCTCATGGACATCATGATGCCCGAGATGGACGGCTACGAAGCGATCACGGCGATCCGCCAGATGGAGGAATATAAGCGACTTCCAATCATCGCGCTGACAGCCAAGGCGATGAAAGCAGATCGAGATCGCTGCTTGCAAGTGGGAGCTTCAGACTATATCTCGAAGCCTTTGGATATAGATCAGCTGCTTTCATTGCTGCGAGTTTGGCTCTATCGCGAGGACGAAGCGGAGTGATGCTATTTTGAGAGACGTTTGGGATGACATTTGAGAGACGTTTGGGATGACATTTGAGAGACGTTTGGGTTGACATTGAGAGACGTTTGGGATCGAGCGACTACGTACGCCGGATTTCGCCCCAGCGGGGGCGAGATGTTTATAGAAGGTGCGCTTGTGAAATACATTTCGCTCCTCTGGAGCGAAAAGGGGTTGATAGAGTTCGTCGCTATAAACATCCCGCTCCTACGGAGCTGGTTCGACTGCTCCAGGAAGTCTCTTAGGGGAGATCGACTTGAGCCTCGAGTTGTTATGAGTACCGCGCAAACCGAGTTAGTAAAACTGGAAGACATCGAGATCAACTTGTTGCTCGAAGGGCTCTACCGTGCGCACGGTTTTGATTTTCGCGACTATTCGCACGCTTCAATCAAGCGTCGCATCCTCGCCCTCATTCGTGCGGAAAAACTAAACACCGTCTCGGCATTTCAGGACAAAGTCTTGCACGATGCAGCGTGTCTCGAGCGTTTTCTGTTGGGTCTCTCGGTCCATGCCACGGAGATGTTTCGTGACCCCAGCTTTTACATGACGTTTCGCAAACGAGTAGTGCCTTTGCTGCGAACCTATCCAACCGTCCAGATATGGATTGCCGGGTGCTCGACCGGCGAGGAAGTCTATTCGCTGGCAATCCTGCTTCAGGAAGAACGGCTCTACCACAAGTGTCGAATCTATGCGACTGACATCAGCCAGGCGGTTTTGCGGCGGGCCCGAGATGGTATTTTTCCGCTTGCCGCCATGCGCGACTACACTGTGAATTATCACAGAGCCGGCGGCCTGCACGAGTTTTCCGACTATTACACGGCGCACTATGACAGCGTTATTTTTAGTTCCGCCCTCAGAAACAATGTGGTGTTTTCGGAGCACAACCTAGCCACGGATGGGTCGTTCAATGAGTTTCAGGTCATCTTATGCCGCAACGTGATGATCTATTTCAACCGCGACCTGCAGGCGCGGGTTCATAATTTGCTCTACGGCAGTTTGAGCATGTTTGGCGTCTTCGGTTTAGGAAATAAGGAGACCCTTAAGTTTACTCCGCGCGCGAATTCTTATGAGCACTTGAACGCCACGGATAAACTCTTTCGCAAGGTGACATAGGAGATGACGGTTGTCACGGTCCGATGAAGTCAGTACCACCACGCGGTAGCGGGTGGGTCACTCTTGCGATGAATCCGGCACGGCGAACAGAACGCACCCGCTACCGTGTGGTGGTACTGACTTCATGGCAGCGTTGCATGAGGACTAGACCGGTTTCAGAGGTAACACTTGGAAGCAGACTCTAAGATCGTTGTGATAGGCGCTTCTACGGGAGGGTTGAAGGCATTACAGACCTTGCTATCGGCTTTGACGTCTGAATTCCCGTTACCAATCGCGATTGCCCAACATCGTGGGGCAGATTCGGAAAGTTTGATCAGGTTTCTGGGAGGTTCGAGCCGGTTGCCCGTCAAGGAGCCGGAAGACAAGGAACCAATCGAAGCCGGCAATGTTTATCTCGCGCCACGCGACTATCATTTGTTAATTGATGACGGCAGCTTTGCATTATCGACTGAGTCCCCTGTGGCCTACGCGCGGCCATCGATCGACGTTTTGTTCGAATCCGCATCCGACCAATACCAGGATCGTGTTATCGGCGTGATCCTGACTGGCGCGAACCGCGACGGCGCGCGCGGCCTGCAGAAAATCAAGGCCGCCGGCGGACTGGCGATTGTGGAAAGTCCGGATTCAGCAAAGTGTCGGGAGATGCCAGACGCGGCCATCGCAATCACCGCAGTCGACTGGGTTTTACCGCTGGAAGAAATTGGTCGACGCCTCGATGAACTGACTATTGCGAGGGTTACCCCGACCGTTAGCGAGGGGGTTTACCTGTAGGAGTATTTTGCCGGGCAAGGTTTCATGAAAACTGAAGAGCAAATCAATATTCTGATGGTTGACGACAGCGCTACAAACCTGCTCGCGCTGCAGTCGATCCTCAGTGCGCCTGATCGAAATCTCGTGAGCGCCTCGTCCGGAAATGAAGCCCTGAGATATCTGTTGGACCATGAAGTAGCGGTAATTCTGATGGACGTTTACATGCCCGGGCTCGATGGACTGGAAACCGCCGAACTGATCAGGGGCCGCGAGCGTTCGCGAAGCATTCCGATAATCTTTTTAACCGCAGACAGCACGGGCGGTCGTCACCTGAGCCGCGGCTATTCGCTGGGCGCGGTCGATTACATCGTCAAGCCGGTTGAAGCCGACATCCTGCGTTCGAAGGTGGCCGTTTTCGTGGAGCTGTTCAAGAAAACGCAGGAGGTTGAACGACAGGCGCAGTTGTTGAAAGAAAAGAATCTCGAACTCGAGAATGCCAACCTTGCCCGACTTGGCATGCTGATCGAGCTGGGCCAGGAATTAACCGCCGAACACGATCCCGGGCGGGTGCTGGAAAATTTTTGCCGTTCGGCGCGAGAGATTGTGCAAGCACAGGAAGCCGGCGTCGGCGTGTTGAATGGCGACGATCATTCACTGCGATATTTTTTCCGTTCCCATGCAGACGGAGTATCTTCGGCCAACGATGGCGCGCCAAAAGTGGCGCAACGGGCTTTGAAGGCCCTGGTAAAAGGCCGCCGGCCGCTAAGGCTCAATGAAACCGACGACCTTTTGCGCGAACGAGGAAAAACATCCGAACTGGTCCACTCGTTTTTGGGCGCACCGATCCTCTCGGCCTCCAGAGTTTGCGGCTGGGTTTACCTGCTCAACAAACTCAACGAAGACGACTTCACCGAAGCCGATGAACGGCTGGCCGCAACTCTCGCCACCCAGGTAGCCAGTGCTTACGAAAACGCTCAACTCTACACCGATGCGCAGCGACATGCGGACGAGTTGCAGTTGGAAATCGCCGAGCGTAAACAGGCCGAAGAGGAACGCGCTCAACTCCTGGTCAGCGAGCGAGCTGCCCGCGCGGAAGCCGAGGAAGTTAATCGTACCAAGGATGAATTTCTGGCCACGCTCTCCCATGAATTACGAACGCCGCTCACTGCCATCCTCGGCTGGAGCCATCTGGTCAGGACCGGAAAACTCGAAGAGGAACAACTAACGCGAGCAGTGGAAACTATTGAGCGGAATGCGCGCTCGCAGTCGCAACTCATTGACGACTTGCTCGACGTTTCGCGCATCATCACCGGAAAACTCCAGATTGAACCGCGTTCGGTGGACATGTGCGCCTTGCTCGAGGCGGCGGTGGAAGCGGTGAGACCTTCCTTTGAAGCGAAGCAGATCGAGATTGAGACCGTGGTGCCATCGGAAGCTTGCACGGTCGCAGGCGATCCAAACCGCCTGCAACAGATCTTCTGGAACCTCTTGAATAATGCAGTCAAATTTACGCCCACCAACGGTAAAGTCAGGATCGAACTCAATCGCTGCGAACCGCGTATCCGAGTTTCAGTCACCGATTCAGGTATCGGCATCAAGAAGGATTTTGTTCCTTACATCTTCGATCGCTTTCGCCAGGCCGACGGCTCAACTACCCGTGTGCACGGCGGGTTGGGACTGGGCCTGTCCATTGTGAAACATCTGGTCCAGCTTCATGACGGAAGCATCGAAGTGGCGAGCGAGGGCAAGAATCGAGGCGCAACTTTCACTGTCATTTTTCCGCTGGTCTCGAATGGATTACCCGATGCTTCCGAGAAGCGCGAACGCGCGAGCGACGACGATGAATTGCAGCCCGAGTTTTCCCGAATTCTTAATGGCTTGCGGATTCTGGTGGTCGATGACGAAGCCGATTCGCGTGATTTGATGAGCGCTATTTTGACGCGCTGCGGCGGGGTGGTGAAATGCTGCGAATCCACTGCTGCAGCACTCAAACTATTTCGCTCATGGAAACCAGATCTGCTGGTAAGTGATATCGGGATGCCGGATGAAGACGGCTACACGTTGATCAAGAAACTGCGCAAGCTGCGTTTAAAAGCGGCGAAGGAAATTCCGGCCATCGCCCTCACGGCTTACGCCACTAAGGAAGATAAGGCCCGCGCACTCGCGAGCGGGTTCCAGGTTCACGTTCCTAAGCCGATCGAGCCGGCGTCGCTTATTCGATCTATCGCTTCCGTCATGAATCGCAAGGTCTGAGCCAGCTGTTCCTGAGCTCAGTACCACCCTGCGGTAGCGGGTGGGTCTACTCTGGCAGGGCAGACTAGGCAACGGCGGCGGCCAACAAAACCGACCCGCTACCGCGTGGTCGTACTGACTTCATGGCGTTCGCGGACCAAACAGGCCGTTGAGTTCCGCATAACTCGCCCCGCCCGCAAAGTCCTCAAATGATCCGCTTTCTTTCAGCGTTTGCGCCGCGCGAATAAAACTGCCCCAGGCGACCATCGCCAGTCCCGAGCCGACCGAAATTCGGCGTACGCCGAGATCTGTTAGACGGGCCACCGATAATAAATTGTTGGGTCGCGAGACGAGCACATTAACCGGTTTCGGCGCTACGGCTTTTACAATCGTCCTGATCTGTTCCGGATCGGTGACGCCCGGAGCGTAAAGACAATCGGCGCCTGCATCCGCAAATGCCACCAAACGATCAAGCGCCACGGATAATGGATCGGCAGCGCCAACCAGGTAAACTTCCGCGCGCGCTGTGAGCACGACGGGCACTCCCGACGCGTCGATCGCCGCGCGGGCAGCTTTGATTCGATCAACCGCGAGGGAAGATTCATAGAGTCCCCCGGCAACAGTTTCAGAAGAATCTTCGATAGACAGGCCCGCGACTCCGGTCGCGATGCACAAATTTACGTTGTCTGCGACCCCCTGGGGGTCATCTGCAAATCCGTTTTGAAAATCCGCGTTCACTGGCAATGACGTCGCCTGAACTATCTCGCGGATGTGCCCGATCATGTCGTAGCGCTCGATTGCGGAAGCAGAGTCAGGCAGGCCGCGACTAAACGCAAAGCCTGCTGAAGTGGTAGCCAAGGCTTCGAACCCGAGATGTTGCAGATACCGCGAGGTTCCCGCATCCCAGGGATTGGGCATTACAAAACAGCCGGACTCGTGGAGCGTGCGAAACTTCTTGATCGCGGAAAGTTGCTGCTCGTTTGTATCGGTCATACGCAAGATCCTATCTCGGTTTCGCTTTAGTGCGCCAGCCTGCGGTTAATGCCGCATTGATCATCGACAGAATCGTCAGTCTCTAGGATAATGCGCGACGTAAAACGCTCAGGTCCCAGCACCGTCGAAATTTCATAACCCAATCTCCCTAACGTCTACTCCAAAGGATGACTAAATGAAACGGAAGTATTCCTCCCTCCTGATTGTCCCCATTTTGGTGTTAGCCGCCATCGCCCTGCCCTCGTTGATCGTGAGCGCCGCGGGTGGACAAATTGAAGGAAAAGTCACTGATCCCAAAGGGGCAGCAGTAATTGGCGCAGCGATTACTGTCACCGATCCGGAAACAAACCAAACATTCACCACCGTCACCGATGACCAGGGGAAATATAGCGTGGCGGGTTTGCCGCCCGGCACTTACTCGATCACAATTTCTGCAACCGGTTTCAACGAAGGGCGTCGTGACGAGGTGAAGGTTGAAGAGGGTGCAACCGCCGCGGTGGATATGAAATTGGAAATTGCGCCCGTTGAGGCCGCAGTCACCATCTCGACGTCGGGAATGAAACCCAATTCGGAACCCGCCTATCAGGAACTGCGCCTGCTGGGAAAGACGCGCCAGGATTTCGAAGGGCGTTATGCCACGGTCAACAACCTCATGCTGACACGCGACGCGGCCAATTTCCTGCTTCGCAGTGGCGAGATTTATTTTGCGCCCGAGGTCAACGGCCGGACTACTGCCGCGATCTTCTTCGGCGAAGGTGAACTCTCACTTACGCCGCCGACCGAAGCAGAGAAACACAGTCTCGTCCTCTTTACCAAAGAACCCGCGCTCAAGGAATCGTTTACCAAACTCGTCCTGAGGTTTACCGACAAGACCTTTGAACAGATCAAATCCTCGGCGCAGGTCCAGATGAAAACTAATGGACCGCAGGCCGGGCGCGCGAATGATGCCTATCAAGAAAATCAGTCGCTGCTGCGCAAAACTTTGCGCCGCAACATGGAACTGCGGACGCTCGTCGATCTGTATAACCCTCAACGTCACGGTTTCTTCACCGCGTTTATCGATGGCAAGCGATACAACAAGCTCGTCTTTCAATACGACCCAATGGGCATTCCCTCAGTTTCCCCGGAAGAGGTTCTGCTTTCGAGTTACGGCATAACCGATGGCGGCGACTGGGTCGCCTTTCACAAGGCATCAGAGATCGCCGATGGCACCGCCTCGAGTGACGAGGATCACCGGCTTTACGACATCATTCATCACCAAATTGATGCCTCGATCCGTGGCACGAAGTTTACCGCCTCCGATACCCTCACTTTCAAAGTGCTCGACGCCGGAGCGCGTGTTCTCCCGTTCCGGCTTTTCGCGGCGCTACGCGTCAGCCGCATTCGCGATGAGAAGGATCGTGAGCTCCAGTTTATCCAGGAAAAGAAAGACGAAGATGCTGAGCTCGGCCTCATCTGGCCCGAACCTCTTGAGGCAGGAAAGACCTACAAGGTGACGGTCGACTATGCCGGCGGTGATGTGGTCATGAACATCGGAGGCGGCAACTTCTTCGTTAACCCGGGAGCCCGGCTTACCTGGTATCCAAACAATGTGGGCACGTCGTTTGGGGACCGGGCGACCTTCGATGTTTCGTTTGGCTACCCAAAGGGCCTCATGCTGATAGGTACCGGCGCAGCTTCGGCTGCGGAAACTCAGGATGGCAACCTGAGCATCGCCAAGTGGTCGAGCGGAGAGACGGACCTTGCAGTCGCCGGATTCAATTATGGCGGTTTCAAAAAGAAGGAGGTGCTCGATAAGGAAACCGGTTACACCATCGAGTTCTACGCAAACGATCAGTCGCTGGTGGGCGTGGGCGCGGCCAGTGGGGGCTCAATGTCTACGATGGGCATGGCTAATTCAATGTTGGCAGACGCGCAGAATTCGACGCGCATTTTCAACGCCTACTTCGGTAAGTTGCCTTTTACACGAATGGCGCTGACCCAACAGCCAGCCGGTAACTTTGGACAGGCATGGCCCACGCTTGTCTACATGCCCTTTACCGCTTTCATGGATAAGACACAGCGATATATGGCCTCAGGCGGCAACGTCAGATTCGCGACTGCCAACTTCTTCGAGACTTTAGCGCCACACGAGATTGCTCATCAATGGTGGGGTCACCTGGTGGGTTGGAAGAGCTACCGCGATCAGTGGATGAGCGAAGGCTTCGCGGAATTTTCCGCCTCGCTGTATATCCAAATCGCTTTGCGCGACGAAGACAAGTTCATCGCCTTCTGGAACGAACAAAGGGATCAGATCACCCAGAAGCGACCGGAAACTAACGACCTTAAGCCTTACACGGTCGGTCCCATCACTCAAGGTCGCCGGCTAAGCAGCGGCAAGACGCGAGCTGCTTACCAGTTTTTGGTTTATCCCAAGGGCGCCTACATCCTCCACATGTTGCGGCAGATGATGAAAGATTCGAGCCAGGGCGGCGACAAGCGCTTCATTGCCATGATGCAGGATTTCATAAAGTCTCATTACAGCCAGGATGTCTCAACTGAAGATCTGAAGCGCATAGTGGAAAAACATATGACCAAAGAGATGGACCTGGCCGGCAATAAACGCATGGACTGGTTCTTCGATCAGTGGGTCTACGGTACCGAGATGCCGAGTTATCAATTCGACTACCAGATCGCGAGTGACGGATCGCTGTCCGGAAAAATAACTCAGTCAGGCGTCTCGCCGAAGTTCATGATGCCCGTACCGCTCTATGTGGATTACGGAAAGGGTTGGGTGCGATTGGGAGTGGCGGCAATCGCCGGTAATTCAACCGTCGACTTGGGTAAAATACCTCTTCCCAAGGGAGTGAAGCGTGCTGCCATTTGCGCGTTGAGCGATGTGCTGGCGCTCAAAATTCAAAACAACAAATAAAGAATCGCCTCAAAAAATGTTTTACAGGAAAACTTTCTGGAAAGGCCCTGGCGTGGGCCACTACTTTCCACGTGAGGGTTGGGCCGGAATTTTCTGTCCAATAGAAAAGCCGAATCGGGTGCTGGACGGACTATTCTATCCCCTAAAGGCGGAACGAGTGTTTCTGATCGAACGATTTCAGCCCAGCCTTCGGGTGATCGACTATCAGTATGATAGAAAGGAAAACGTTCTCAAGAAAATCGAGATCGCATTAGAACTCAAAAACCAATAAGCGAAATTGTGGGCACCTTGCGTTGTCGCGCAAACGCTGCTCGAATCGAGTTCACCTACCTGATCTTATCCTCGAAAGCCGCTCCTTTTCCAAAGAGCCTGTTTTCGGATACTCCTTTGCATCCCACCCGCAATCCATTTTCTCGGATGACACTCCAATCCTTCTTCTGCTAAGCTATCCGCGCCCTTCGCAAAACAACGGCGGCATGACCTGTCGCTAACTTTGTACCAAACGCCCCGACGCTGCTCAGAGAACTTCGGAAGTCTGATGTTCCATCGTTCGATGTCAGCTACTCATGTCGCAAAAACCGAGCGAGTTGCCGACCTGCACCTTGACGCGGAACCCCAGGGGCCCGCGCTGGTTGTTCGGGGTAGCAAGTTGCTTCTAGCAAATAACGCTAAGGCAGTTTCTTAACTGGGCCAAGCCGCAGAGTGTCTCACAAGTACCTGGAGCAATTCCGAGTCCCCCGCACGTTGCAGCTTTTTCGCGATCAGTCGCGAGCAGTAAACCAGTTGCCTTACCTCAACCGACTTATGGAGGCAGATACAAATGCATAAGAGATTGTTTCTCGGATTGCTGGGGCTGGCCCTGGTAATCGGCTCTCTAGTTCCCTTCTTCAGGTCAGACGCGGCAAACACGCTGCAGCAGGACAACCGTTCGAAACGGGTCGAACTTCCGTCAACAAAATTTCCAGACTATGACATCCGCCTCGTCGGCAAGGGCGAATTCCTCGATGAGGATGTCGTACAGGCATCAGCAAAACAGGGCGGGCGGAATGCGGCGACGCAGTCGCGCGCTTCGGCCGTTCAGGCTTTTCGATCGCGACTCAGTCCCGACAAAGCCGATAATCTCCGCGCCACCGTTAACGAAGCCGGCGCCATGAAGAATTTCTTTATCGATGGGGCCACTCTTTCCGAGCCTCGATCGGACACGGCCAACAATATTGCCAGCAACTTCCTTCAGGAACACGCATCCGTGTTTGCACTATCGGATGTCTCCTCGCTGGAACTGACGAATGAAGACAATGATCGCGGCACTGTTTTTCTCGAATACTTTCAGACCGTCGGCGGTTACAAAGTGTTTGAGGGCGAAGTGCAGGTGGCAGTTAACAAACATGGCGAGGTGCTTTCGGTTCGTGAAGGCTTTCTCGTCACCGGACAGTCAGCAAAACTAAAACCACAATTGACAGAAAGCCAGGGCATCGCGCGCGCCTTCAATTATGCGGGCAGAGATGTCTTCCCATCTTTCGCGGAAACGGAAACCCGCTCCTCCAAGGGCGGAAAGTCTCGTTACGTCAATCCACTCAGCCAGGACCTGGAAGAAGTGACGTCGGAACTAAACGTCATGCGCGTTGGCGACACAGCCCGACTTGCTTGGCACGTTTATGCAGATGCCGGCCCCAACGCCTGGTACGAAATCCTGGTGGACGCGCACAGCGGCGAGCTGCTGTTCCGCAGAAATATTTACGTGTCTGAGGCTCAGGGCACGGTTTACACTGAGGCCCCGGACAAAGGCGCGCGCCAGCTCGTCTCTTTTGTTGGCGACACCGTCATCAACACTTCGGCAGGTTGGATGGGGACTTCGACAGTCTCGACAGGCAACAACGTCGAAGCTTATCTCGACACCGATGCCAACAATGCGCCTGACAACAACAACACCACGGGACTGTCGGTCGGTCATGCTTTTGCCGCCAATCAGAATTTCACTTTCCCGTTTTCGACCACAGTCGATCCGCGCACGCAGCGGGCGGCGGTAGTTACCAACCTTTTCTATTACAACAACATCATGCACGATTTTTCGTACGCTCTCGGGTTCACCGAAACCGCGCGAAACTTCCAGACTAACAACTATGGACGCGGCGGCCTCGGCAACGACTCCGTGCGCGCTGAAGCGCAGGACGGTTCCGGCACCAATAACGCAAACTTTGCCACACCGCCCGATGGTTCACGTCCACGCATGCAGCAGTATCTTTTCACTTCGCCGAATCCAGACCGCGACAGCTCGATGGACGGCGACATCGTATTTCACGAGTATGGCCACGGCATTTCAAATCGCCTGATCGGAAATGGCAGCACCGCGCTGAGCGGGACGCAGTCAGGCGCGATGGGCGAAGGCTGGTCAGATTACTGGGGCATCACCCTAAACGGGGACGGCGCGATGGGTGAGTATTCTACGGGTAACCCCAATGGTATTCGGCGTGCGGTCTACTCTGTCCCGGCCGCCACAGTCCACGACTCTTATGCGGACGTTTGTGCTGGTGGTTGCCAGGTCCATCGCGACGGCGAAGTTTGGGCAGCAACTCTCTGGGATCTGCGCGCCACTCTTGGCGCCACAATCTCGAATAACATCGTGCTAAACGGCATGAAGTTCACGCCAAACCGTCCGTCGTTTTTAAACGCTCGCGACGGCATCCTGCAAGCCGATCAAAACCTAAATGGCGGCGCTAATCGCTGCGCCATCTGGACCGTCTTCGCGCGTCACGGCATGGGCGTGTCGGCTGTCGGCAACGACGGTACGACGCACACCGCCGCGTCAAACGTTCCTTCGGATTGCGGTGGCACTTGCACTTACTCGATTAATCCGACCAGCGCTAGTTATGCGGCTGGTGGCGGAACGGGCAGCGTCACAGTGACAGCGGGCACGGGTTGCGCCTGGACCGCGGTCAGCAATGCGAGCTTCATCACCGTAACGTCAGGCTCGAGTGGTTCGGGCAACGGATCAGTTGGTTATTCCGTTGCGGCCAACAGCGGATCCGCTTCGCGTAACGGCACAATGACCATTGCCGGCCAGACTTTCACAGTGACCCAGGCAGGCACCGGCGGAGGTGGGACCAACATCCTCGTTAACCCGGGATTTGAGTCAGGCACGACTCCGTGGATAGTTAGCGGATCAACGGTGCGCAGCACTGGCGCGTATCCACACAGCGGTGTGGCCTACATGATTCTCGGCGTCAACAACAGCAGCTCGAGCACGCTATACCAAACGGTCACAGTGCCGAGTGGGGGCAATCTCAACTTCTGGCTGAATATAACCACCAGTGAAGCGTCCGGCGCGGCGGTTTACGACAGGCTCTTCATCGAGGTTAGGAGCACGTCAGGCACGTTGCTGGCAACACTGGCAACTTTCACCAACCAGAATAGCGGCACCGCCGGCGTCTACGTGCTGAGAGGGTCATACAACCTCGCGGCTTTCGCGGGACAGACGGTGCGGATCCAGTTCCGCGCCACAAACGACATCACGCTGCCGACGTCATTCCGCGTGGATGATGTCTCAGTGCAATAAGACGCAGGACAGGCATTTTTGCCTGTCCATTAACCCGGTAGGACAGGCATTCCTGCCTGTCCATTCTTCCAAACGAGGGACAGACAGGAATGTCTGTCCTACACAGAACCTGGCTCTTCTTAAGGGCCAGGTTTTGTAATAGCCTCTCGCGTTATGAAACTTAATCGAAACTTAATCTCGTGCGTGCTTGGATCAGTTCTGCTTCCGGCATTTGCGGCGAGTGCGTTACCAACAGGTTTTCAAAAAGCCCCAAAGCTTGTGCCGCAGCGCATCGCGCTCGCGAATGGAAAATCGTTTGACTTAAATATTCCGGAGGGCTTTTCGATCAGCATAGCGGCCCAGGGACTCAAGCGCGTGCGTTTCATGGCCCAGAGTCCTGACAATCGAATCTTCGTCACCGACATGTATAACCTCACCGACAACTCCAGAGGCGTGGTCTACATTCTCGACAGCTTCGATCCCGCCACCAAAAGTTTTGCGAAGGTCACTCCCTATCTCAAGGGATTGCGCAATCCAAACAGCATCGCTTTCTACAGAGATGAGAAGGGCGTCGATTGGTTTTACCTGGCGCTCACCGATCGACTCCTGCGCTACAAATACACCGCAGGCGAAAACACGCCCACTGCCACGCCGGAAACGCTCGCGACTTTTCCCGATTATGGTTTGAGTTACAAATATGGCGGCTGGCATTTGACGCGCACCGTAGCAATCGGCGCGAGCGGGAAAATCTATGTTGCTGTCGGCAGCAGTTGTAACGCGTGTGAGGAAAAGGAAGACGTGCGCGCGAGCGTCATCGAGATGGACGCCGACGGCAAGAACCAGAAGCGCTTTGCGCAAGGGCTGCGCAACGCTGTCGGTCTTCGCTGGATCAGAACGCGCGGTTTGTTTGCCACCAACATGGGCTCTGACCACCTCGGCGATCACAAACCCGCGGACACGATGTATCAACTCAGCTCGGGCGCAAACTACGGCTGGCCCTACTGCTACCAGTCAGGAGCGTCGCGGCTTCCGGATCCAAAGTTCAATCTCGGCGGGAGGAAATTGAATTGTCGCAATCGTCCCCAGGCTTATGCGGCCTTCGACGCGCACAGTTCGCCGCTCGGGTTGGAATACTTTGACGATCGACATGATGACGACTTGCGCGATTCTTTTCTGGTCGGCCTGCACGGCTCGACAAAGAAAAACCTCAAACGCGGTTATCGCGTAATACAACTGTCGGGTAGCGCCGGAAACGGTTCCATTGGTCCCATTAGTTCCATCGTTCCCATCGTTCCCATCGTACCCATTGTTCCCACTGTTCCCTTAGTCCCGCTCGACTTCATTACCGGGTTTCTTCAAGCGGGAAAAGTTTATGGAAGGCCAGTTGATATTCTGAGTGTCGGGCCAAACGCCTTTTTATTGACAGACGACTACGCCGGTGTTGTTTACTACGTCGCGAAGAACTAGTCCGCCGAAACAGTCCGCAGATTACGCCCAGCCTGCGGAAGCAGGCGGCAGCATAAAGCCTGGGGTGGAGCATGAGCGCAACCCCAGGTCGTTCGAAAACCAAAAAACCGGGCCCGCGAGTGCGGGCGATAGCGGCCACGGTGTTGCCAGTCGTAAATGAATTGCAGGAGGACTGTCGCCGTTTCACAGGCTCATGTTGTAACGTCGCCTGATCCTTGGGCTTACGCCCCCAGGCTATAAGCTTTCGCCTGCTCCGCAGGCCCTCCCACATTTTCTAAGGAGTAACGAAAATGAAATCCGTCCCCCGCCGCCTCGCGCTTCTCGTCCTTTTCTTTGCCTGCTCAGCCGTCGCTTTTTCCCAGTCGCCTCAGCCCACGCCCAAAGACACCTCCGCTTCTGTGTCCGGCCGCGTGACGATTGGTGGCAAACCTGCCGCCGGGATAAACGTAGTGGCTTCGTTTAGCACTTCGTTTCTGGATACGAAGACCGTGGGCAGAACCACCACCGACGAAGAGGGCAACTACCACTTAAGGGGTCTCCCAGGTGGAACTCTCAGGATTATGCCGGTCGCCAAATCCCTCGCAGTCGGACCAGATGCCAAAACGCGACAAGTCGGACAGTCCGTTAATGTGGCGGAAGGCGAAGCGATCACCAAAGTTGATTTCTCGCTCGTGCGCGGCGCGGTAGTCACCGGGCGTATCACTGACGCCGAGGGCAACCCGATTATTGGCGAAGGCGTAAGCGTCGTGCGCAAGGATGCGCCGACCGACCCCAACGCTATGTTTGTGGGTGGCCTTCGCAATCGCACCGACGACCGCGGCATTTATCGAATCTACGGTCTCAGTCCTGGGAGCTACAAAGTCAGCGTCGGAGTCGCTGCCGGCACCCCCGGCATATCGATGATGGGCCGGGGGAACCAGTATACGAAGACGTTCTATCCCGGCGTGCAGGATGAAACAAAAGCTACGATTCTCGAACTTAACGAAGGCGCGGAAGTTTCAAACATAGATATTACTCCGGGCAAGATGGCGGGTGGTTTCGCGGTTTCAGGTCGCGTGGTTGATGCGGATTCGGGCGAGCCCATGCCCGGCGTTTACATTGCGTATTCACCGATCAAAGACGGCGACCTGCAAATGGGCGGAATGAACTTCACCGGCAGCCAAACTGATCCTGCCGGCAAGTTTCGTTTAGAAAACGTCAAGCCCGGCCGTTATGCTGCCTACACGATGGGAGCCGGTCAGCAAAGCACCACTTATAGCGATCCGGCATCGTTTGAAATGGCGGAAGGCGACGTCTCCGGAATCGAGATCAAGGTGCATCGCGGCGCCACTATCAGCGGCAGCGCAGTTATCGAGAACAACTATGACCCGGCGGTAGCCGCCACTTTGAAATCGCTGGTCCTCTTCGCCTATGTCGCAGCGAAGGGTGTGAGCGCGCCGTCATATGCGAGGGGCAATATTAATCCCGACGGCACATTTCAGCTCACTGGCCTCGCTCCCGGGAAAGCGAAAATAAACGTGCAGGGATTCCCCGCGCCGCCGAAAGGACTCAGCCTCGTGCGCACCGAGTTGGACGGGATGGACCAGCCCGACGGGATCGAATTAACCGGCGGGGCGCAGGTTAAGGGAGTGCGACTCGTGTTTGTTTACGGCTCGGGAGTGATCCGGGGCGAGGTCAGACTGGAAGGCGGCACCCTGCCGGAAGGCACGAACTTGAGATTGATGTTGCGTTCGCCGGCGAGCGACAGCCGGAAATTCAATCGCTACGTGGAAATCGACTCGCGCAACCACTTCCTCATCGACAGCCTTCCGCCCGGCAATTACGAACTCTACCTTCAATCGTCCACGAGAGATCAGAAAGCGCCGCCATTCTTCGAACCGGTAATCCGACCTGTCACAGTTGCTAACGCTGCGGAAGTGCAGGCGACGATCGTGGTTAACCTCGCCAGGAAAGCAGGTGTAAATTGATTAGCCTGTCATCCAGCCAAGCTCTTCACTGGGATCGCGGGCGGCTCGCCCGCAATGAGCGGGCAGCGCGAACCCGTTTATTTGCGCTCCTCGGCACATGCATCGGAGTCGTTCTGCAAGTTCTTTTCTTCGTAACACTCGCCCAGGGGCAAGTTACAATCCCCTCTCCAAAACCAACCCCTGAGCCAGTGGTCATAGGCAACATCCGCGGCCGCGTCGTTTCTTCCGACGGCCGCCCACTCCCTAACACTACCGTTATGGCCCAGGGCGTCTCGAGCACCACTCCTTCCATAAAAATGAAAACAAGTGACGCAGAAGGCGCCTTCGTCCTGGAAGATTTGGCCGCCGGACTCTACTTCGTGTCGGCGACTGCACCCGGTTATATCGATGAAGCCATGACCATCGGCGACCCGACTGAATTGCCGCGTCATTTGATCGGATCGCGTTTGAAGATCACCATGATTAAAGGCGGCGTCGTCACCGGCACCGTCACCGACTCGAAGGGTCAGCCTGTTGTCGGCGTTTCTGTAATTGCTTCCGTGCCAGGCGGCACCGCACCTTTTTCGAGTTTTATGGCAGGAACGCTTGGGGAAACCGACGACCGCGGCATCTACCGGCTGTTCGGTTTGACGCCGGGGTCTTATATCGTAGCTGCAGGCGGCGGGGCACCGTTTGGAACGTTCGCCACTTCCGGTTTCGAACTTGATGTGCCCACTTTCTATCCTTCGTCCACGCGCGACACCGCCGTGCCGGTGGCGGTGCGCAGTGGTGACGAAGCCACCGGGATCGACATCAAGTATCGCGGCGCCGAAGGTCATGCGATCAGCGGCGTGGTGGTGAGCTCCCTCGAAACTGGTATTGGATCCGGAGCGGTCTTCGTCATGCTTTCACCTGCGGGAACGAGTTCGATTCAGGCCATGTCGATGACAACCGCGCTCGAACAGCGGCGTGTGTTCAGTTTCAACGGAATAGCTGACGGCGATTACGATCTGTTTGCCGGCCTCCAGGGTGGGCCAACCGAGGATCCGCTGGTGGCAAGCAAGCGCGTGACTGTTCGCAACGGCGACGTGACCGGAGTGGAACTCAAACTGACTCTACTCGGCTCCATCAACGGAACAATCACACTCGATCCAATTAAGGACAAAGACAAGTGCGACAAGCGCGCCTCGCAGATAATGGAAGTCCTGCTCAAGGCGCCGCGCGATGAGGCGAAGAAGGCCGGCGCTGCGCTGCTGCCAGGCCTATTTGGAAATGTCGGGACGCTGCTGAATGCGAAAGGCGAATTCAATATCAGAAACGTCGAACCCGGAAAATACCGTTTCGCACTCAAGTTGCCTACCGAAGCCTGGTACGTTCGCTCGATAACTCCCAGCGCCTCTGGACCAGGTCGCACAATCACTTCTGAGCGGCCCGCGAATCGAACTCCGGGACCGGGCACACCAACGTTATCAGCAAAGTCCACTCCTTCAACGACACCGGCCGGGACGGCCCCGAGCGCATTGTCCGAAGGCGTCGTGACGCTCAAGGCGGCTGAACGCATCAGCGGCTTAACGATTGCCATTGGCCAGGATGCCGCAGGCCTCAAGGGCAAAGTGGCTGGTAGCAACGAGGGCGCCGCAATTCCCGGCGGGCTGCGCGTGCACCTTGTGCCCGTGGAACGCGAACATGCCCACAACGTGCTGCGCTACAGTGAAGCAGCCGTTAACAGCGACGGCAGCTTTGCATTAACTAATCTCGCGCCGGGCCGTTATCTAATCGTTTCGCGCATTAAGCCAGAGACCGCGGCCGCCGCTCGCCCGCGGGACCTGGCCTGGGACGCCGCCGCTCGCGCGAGACTACGCACCGCAGCCGAAGGGGCAAACGTTGTGGTTGAACTAAAACCCTGTGAACGGATGGTCGACTATTCCCTGAATCTCCAACCCATCCCCTAGCTGGCACCGCAGGTCAGTGGTCAGTACTTGATGCGCTCTTACTGGGATCGCGTGCGCTCGCCCGCATTTGATCAATCGTCGCGCGCCTCGCGCGCCAACTCAAAGCGCCGTCAGGCGCGTAATGAAGGTAGCCCGGGGTAAGCGAAGCGCCACCCCGGGATTATCGCCTCCAAACAACACTTCGCCGACCCTCGACCCGGGTCGGCGTTCCTTTTGCAATTGAATTGTGTCTTCCTCATTCCCACTGCCCCCGCGCCCCGCCCCGCTTTTCATTGATTAATCGCACCAAACTAAGGTATTCTCTTAGTCCTCACGCATACCAATCCGACGGTATGTGCCGCATTTCAAAATAATCCCGCGAATTCACCTTCCTGGTAATAGATAAATCTCTCGACGTCGCTGCATTGCCAGTGCTCGATCGCGCCCATAAATGACAAATTCTCTAACAGTTTCATCGAATATGTCCGACCCCGGACCGGAATGCGCTGAAGCAGCCTCGCGCAATCAGCCCGTCCGTACCTTTGCGCGTCGCCTGCTTCCCGCCGGCATAGTCCTCTGGGTGACCCTGGTTGCGATCGGCCTCTGGTTTCTTTGGGGGTATGAAAATGCTCCGGGCGAGGCCGCGAAACCTCCTCAGCAATGGCCCTCGGTCAGCCGTATTCAACTGGGCGGCAGTCACCCGACCCTGGTCATGTTGGCCCATCCTCGCTGTCCCTGCACTCGGGCCAGTATCGGTGAACTCGCGCGCGTCATGGCGCACGGCCAGGGTCGCCTAAGTGCATATGTCCTTTTCATAAAGCCCGCCGGACTTGATGACGATTGGGAACACTCTGATCTTTGGCAAAGCGCTGCCGGCATCCCCGGCGTTATTGTCGTAAGCGACCCCGATGGCGTTGAGGCGCGATTATTCAATGCCGCAACGTCAGGTCAAACCGTCCTTTACAACACGGGGGGCGAATTAATCTTTAGCGGCGGCATCACCGGCGCGCGCGGTCACCACGGCGACAACGCGGGCGAGTCAGCGATTATCGCCATCGTCAATGCCGCAGTCCCCGAACGAAACCAAACTGCCGTCTTCGGCTGCCCACTTTTCAATCCAACTTTCGAATGTCAGGTAACTCTCGATGAAAGAAACCAACATTAACCAGAAGGGCGCGACCCCGCCGACTAACCGGGCCACTCAGCTGTTTACCGAACATCAGCAGGCCATCTACAAAAGCACCGACCGTATGTTTGCGGTCCTGATGACGCTTCAATGGATAGCCGGTGTCGTGGCTGCCTATGTGATTTCTCCGAGAACCTGGATCGGATCCACCAGCCAAACTCACATCCATATTTGGGCCGCACTGATTCTGGGCGCAGCTATCAGTTCCCTGCCGATTCTTTTGGCGCTGACCCGGCCTGGATTCAGATCCACTCGTTACACGATCGCCGTGGGCCAGATGCTCATGGGCGCATTGCTCATACATCTCACCGGCGGCCGCATCGAGACGCATTTTCACGTGTTTGGCTCACTCGCGTTTCTTTCGTTTTACCGTGATTGGCGCGTGCTTATTCCCGCTACCGTGGTGGTCGCCGCCGACCATTTTCTCCGCGGGCTCCTGTGGCCTCAATCAGTTTATGGCGTCCTCGCTGCGAGCGAATGGCGCTGGCTGGAACACGCGGGCTGGGTGCTCTTTGAAAATACCTTTCTCCTGATTGCCATCAAGCGGAGCGTCAGCGAGATGTGGGACATAGCCGCGCGTAGGGCCCAAAGCGAAGACTCGCAAGAGGATCTGGAAAGCCACGTGGCCCAACGCACCGCGCAACTCGCCGCCGCCAATCAGGAACTTGAAACTGAAGTGGCTGAACGTAAGTCAGCGGAAGAAGCCTTGCGAGATTCCGAGGGCCGTTACCGTCTCCTGTTTGAAAGTAATCCCCTTCCCATGTGGGTTTTCGATTTGGAGACGCTGGCCTTCCTCGCCGTAAACGAAGCGGCGGAACGACGCTATGGTTACTCGTCAGAGGAGTTTCTCCGGATGTCGATCGCGGACATCAGGCCGCCGGAAGACGTAGCGAGATTATTGAACAGCTTGCCCGGCAGGGCTGAGGGACTTAGCGAAGGAAGCACTTGGCGACACCGCAAGAAAGACGGCACGTTGATTGACGTCGAGATAACCGCCTACCCTTTGATCTTCGCGGGACGCAGCGCCGAGCTGGTCCTGGCGAATGACATAACGGAACGAAAGCAAGCCGAAGAGGCTCTGCGTCGCAGTGAGTCGCAACTTCGCCAGGCGCTCAAAATGGAAGCGGTCGGCAAACTGGCCGGCGGAGTAGCTCATGACTTCAATAACCTGCTGACGGCCATCACCGGTCAAAGCGAAATGTGTCTGCGACGATTGCCGCCCGAGGATCCCATCTACGGACGCATCGACGAGATCAAGAAAGCGGGCGACCGCGCCGCCGTGCTCACGCGCCAGCTGCTGGCTTTTAGTCGCAAGCAAATTCTGCAGCCCGAAGTCATCGATCTTAATCACGTGGTGTTTGAAGTCAGTAAGATGTTGCAGCGCCTGATTGGCGAAGACGTCGATTTGCTGATGGGACTCGGCCCTAACCTGGGACGCGTCAAAGCTGATCCCAACCAACTCGAGCAAGTCCTGATGAACCTTACCGTCAACGCTCGCGACGCGATGCCCAAAGGCGGCAAACTCACCATCGAAACGAGCAATGTGCAGCTGAGCGAAGCGTTTGCCGGTCGTCACCTTTCGGTGCCTCCGGGAGACTATGTGATGCTGGCCGTTAGCGACACCGGATGCGGGATGGATGCGGCGACGCAAGCCCGCATCTTCGAACCGTTCTTTACGACTAAAGAAGTCGGCAAGGGCACCGGCCTGGGCCTTGCGACCGTTTACGGCATCGTCAAGCAAAGCGGAGGCAGCCTCTGGGTCTATAGCGAGGTGGACCAGGGCACGACTTTCAAGATTTACCTGCCCTGCGTTGAAGGACCAGTTGAAAAAGTCAAAGTGGTCGCGAAACATGGAGAGCTGGCGCCCGGCGTGGAGACTGTGTTGCTGGTTGAGGACGAGGCAGTGGTCAGAGACATGGCCATGGAGATTCTCGTCGAATGCGGCTACTCAGTGTTGGAAGCGAAAGATGGCGCGGAGGCGTTGCAACTGGCGCGGCAACATGCGGGTGAGATTCATTTGATGCTTACAGATGTAGTGATGCCGCGGATGAGCGGGCGCGAGCTGGCAGAACAGCTGGCACTGTTTCGGCCGGAAGTGAAAGTGCTGTACATGTCCGGATATACCGACGATGCAATCGTGCATCATGGGGTGTTGGACGAAGGCACAGCCTTCATTGGGAAGCCGTTCACCATGGAAGCTCTGGCTAAGAAAGTTCGCGAAACGCTCGACGCGGTTGCGGTCTGAGGAATTGGCTAGTGGGCGGTGAGACCTCCGACTTCCAAATTATCAACCAGGAACAGCGGCTTGCCGCGAATAAGCAGTGGTCAGTGGTCAGTGGTCAGTGGTCAGCATTAGATGTACGGCTGTTACTGGGACCGCGGGCGTCCCGCCCGCTTCTTCCCACTGCGACCGCGGGCGTGCGGGGTCCCCGGCGGGGCAGCCCGGCTGCGGTGCTCGTCCCCGCCCGCATTTGATCAAACGCCGCGCGCAGCGCGTCAACTCAACGCGCCAAAGGCGCGAAATAGAATAGCCAGGGGCAGCGCCCCTGGTACTCCGAACCCAAACAACACTTCGCCGACCCTCGATGGGTCGGCGTTCTTTTGTTATTTCTCTCTTCTCAACAACTCCATCCTAATTCTGCTTGCTGTCTCCAAATCTGAGGAGTACTCTTCCGCGCCGGCTAAAATTGCATCACCTCTACTGAAACGTTTTTCCCGATTTCATCATTAAGAGTATCAGTAGGTTTTTAACTCGAGCCGATAGGTTCGAACTCCTGGCCAGCGCCACTCCCAACAATTAAGGAGACACCTTTATGCGACGATTGCCCCTTTTTTCCATCCGCGCGCTGTCCCTAAAGCGCGCGTTCACATGTTTACTGCTGATCTTCAGCTTCATGGCTCAGCTTGGGTGCGACCGGCAGCAGGCCGTCAGCCTAGCGGGCGTCGGAGTTGAGACCAGCACCACGCTGTTTACCTTTTACGAAACCCTCGCCCAACACACCAACGAAACCAGAGAGATGGAAGTGATGTGGGTGGCCCTTTCCAAAGAGGAGTCAGCCCGGCATGACCCCTGTAATCCTCCCGAGCCTCAGCAGGCAAGCAATGCTAACCACCGGGAAGGCAATGCCATACCCGCAACTCTGTCCACTGCCCCACGCACATACCCACCGCCGCGTCCGGCGCGTCAAAGGCCTCGAGGTCCAGATTTTGGTCCGGCGCACCAGAAGGAAATGACCGACCGAGTGGCTGCCCTTCGTTCGCGCGCATCGATGGCGCGGCAGTTATCAAACTTCCTTACGGTTTTGAAGACCTATAGCGAGTCAGATCCGGGCGCCAAGGTGGAAGAAGCCGCAAACAAACTCGGCGGCGCAGTGGCCTCGCTGGTTCCAATACCGGGGATTGTGTCGGTTATCCCGCTACTTTCAGGTTTTGCCGGCGATCTGAAACGGTGGCAGCAACACAAGAACATTAAGGAACAACTGCGTGTGGTCCAGGCGGGTTTATCCAAAGTGCGCGAGTTTTATGCAAAGGAAGCGGGCGCCTATACATCAATCCTGCAGGACAACAGCGTTTCGGCGACCATGGTGCTTCAGGAACTTATCAAACTCGAATTAGTAACCACCTGGACTGTTTTTAAGAAGTTGCCGGAACCGTACGGCATGCAGTGGGCAGAGGTCGCCGACGATCCCGAAAAACGCGATGAATTCAAATGCGCATTCATCAAGCTGATCCGGCTGCGCAATGACAGGTTCATGGCCAACGCCAAGAGCGCAACCGACAATCTTCAGGACGCACTCAATGACTTCGACTCCAAGATCACCGACTTTCTCAACAAGAAGACCGTCAGTTGGGAGAGTACTCAAGCGGCATTAGGGCGCGCCAAGTTTTACCTCAAAGAAATTAACAATATGCGAAGCGAAAAGGAGAGTGACGAATGAGTGAGAGCCTCGAAGCGATCGACGAACGATACTTTTACCTTAAACTGCACTACAACGAGATGATGGGAAAGTGTCAAACCGCAGCTCAGGAAGAAGTGGTTGACACGCAGTTTACCAAGTCTGTTAAAGACCATGACGACGCACTGAACAAGATATTTAAGGAGAATGCGGCTGCCGTAGTTCAACTTCGAAACGATCTGATAGCGAACACCGGTGCGCTCAAGCAGCAGATGGAAAACGACAATCAGATCGTTACCATTCTCAACACCTTGACTGCCGGAGGTGAATTGGCCAAAGACCTGCTTGATACGTGACAAGAACAAGCGTCTTGTGTCCCCCAAACAAACAAAGCGCCGACCCTCACCGGGTCGGCGCTTTCTTTTATCATCCTTCTTATTTTTTAAGCGTTCCTTTGTTATTAAAATATGGCCTTCGTTCACTGCCCACTGCCCACTGCCTGCCTCGTCTTTGCACAAGAAGTCGTTGAAGAAGCTTTAAGCGCCAAAGGTGCGAAATGCAAAAGCCCAGGCCAACGGCCTGGGTCGTAGTGTCAGCTACTTTCTCTGAGCGCTGACGGCGCGCAATCGGAGTCGCGTTCATGGCCGCGCCGGCATCCGTAACCATTATTTCGCGCTTTCAGCGCTGGCACATTGCTTTCGACCGCGCCCTGGGCCGTTGGCCCAGGCTTCTACATTTCGCGCCCTTGGCGCTTGAAGGCGCTTGAAGTTTTCCAGTCGATTTCATGTTCCACCTGACGCGAGAAGAATTCGAGTCTTTGAGATCACAATTTGTGATCTCAAAGGGTAGAGGTGGTCGGCGCTATCGCCCGTACGCATTTACTGAACATGGCGCCCTCATGGCCGCAAACATCCTCAAGTTTGCAAAGACTCGCTTTCGTTACTGCAGTATTCCGTATGGGGCACTATCTAGAAATAGAATTGTACCGTTGCCTCCGGATTGCAATATCAAACTTGTCGGAGCGCTTGAGAGTTTTATCTTCTCGGTTCAGTTTTCTTACAAAACTCTCACACGCACTTGTTTCCGTCGGTCGGGCGTTCAGCTTGCAAGTAACCGGGTGGAATTTTTCGAAACTGGAGGTTTGAGGATGAAAAAACTATTTGCATTAACATTGACACTGGCTTCTTTTGGTTTTCTGGGTTTCGGATTTGAAGCCAGCCAGGCAAAGGCCAACACAGTACGCACAGAAACGACCGCTCCCCAGGTTCGAATCCAGTATGGTCCGCAACGCAATCGCTGGCGTCGCAATCGTGTACGAACGGTAAGAACGACGAGGATCGTACGTCGGGGTTATCGGACCTATCGCGAGACCTATCTGGTCCGCTACTATCCGAATGGACGCACCACAACGACGCTGATTGACCGTGATCGTATCGGCTAGAGCCAATCAGCTGGATAGTGGAGCCGGTTTGGACAAACTGTGAATTGATAACGGGAAGGGGGCTGCATTAATACGCGGCCCCTCTTTTCCAACTGGTTGATCACCGTCTCTGGTGCCTTTGCACAAGAAGTCGTTGAAAGAAGCGTTAAAGCGCCAACGGTGCGAAATGCAAAAGCCCAGGCCAACGGACTGGGTCGTAATGTCAGCCACTTTCTCTGAGCTGACGGCGCACAATCGGAGTCGCGTTCATTGCAGCGCGCCATCCGTAACCATTATTTCGCGCTTTCAGCGCTAGCACATTGCTTTCGACCGCGCCTGGGCCGTTGGCCCAGGCTTCTACATTTCGCGCCCTTGGCGCTTGAACCGCCACCGTACCTGACAGATCCGACTTTTTGTGCAAAGCCGTCTCTGGTTGACCACCGCCTTACATACACTACGTTCTGCTGTTTACTGATTGCCTTCTGCTCCTGGCTTCGGCTCCTCTGATTTCTGCTATCAGTCTCAGTCCTCATCACTCATCACTCATCACTGTTTTCTCTTCACTCTTTGCCGATTGCTGTTTACTGTCTGCCGTCTGCCGTCTGCTCATCACTCATCACTCATCACTCATCACTGCTTTACGGTATTCTGTCTTGCATGACTGAAAAGCTGTCGCCGATTGCCCTGAACCTCCTAAGATATCTCGCTGAGCACCCGGATGCGGAGGATACGTTAGAAGGGATTGTTGAGTGCTGGTTGTCGAAGCGTCTGACGAAGGCGAACGCCGCCAGAGTGCAAGCAGTCCTGACCCAGCTGGTGGCGAGTGGTCTGCTCCTGGACCGCTGCGGCAAAGACAAGCGGACTTACTACAAAATCAATCCCCGCAACTTAGGCAAATCTCAGCACTGCTCAACGATTAGTCGTGGCCTCTGATCTCTGACCTCTCACCTCTGCCTACTGTCTTTCTTCAGGTGTGCCCGGGATCGCTGCCCCCAAAAAACGATACACCAACCCTCGACGGGTCGGCGTTCTTTTGGTTATCGAATTGTGCCTGCGTCGGCTGCCCACTGCCACTACGTCTTATGCCGCAGTGAGTTCGGCTTGCAGTGGCTTTTCTTTTGTGAATCGGCTGACGCCAAGGATGCTAAAACCGATTACCTTACCGTCCGCATCTACACGCTCAAGTAAGGCGTCGTTTGTGGTTTCCTTCATCTCACCCGGGGCGGATTTAAACTGCACTTCGAGATAGTCAGCTTCTGCATCAAACCAGATTGTTACTTTGTCGGCCATAAATCGTTTCCTGCTTTCGGCTGATTTGTTAGATAGGCTGTGAAATGAAAGCGTCTTCCTGCGTGTATTTACCACGATGCAAAGCCATTTGCTACCGACAGTCGTCTCGGCGCAATAGTTATAGAATAGTTTGACTTCAGGATCTGAACGCGAGGAACGGACAAGATGTGGGCTAGTAATAGCCGACTGAATTTCGGCTACCAGGCTGGTCATTTCCTGATGCTCGAGAATATGAACAAGCCGTTCGTCGGTTAGGCGGACCTCGCGACCGAAGCAGTCAATTAGCTTTTTCACCAGCACGATTATCGCCGCTTACAGCGCCACGGCGTTCTCTTTCATTAAATACCGCTTTCTCTCTTCACTTCTTCGTCCTCTTGGCAAACCCAATCTGCTTACGCTTCGGCTCGCTGGGCGTCATAAGCTGCCGGATCGCATCAAACACCACTCTGAACTGTGCGTCATACTTCTTTTCTAATTCGCTGAGCCTACGCGCTAGCTCCACATTGGAGGAGAGCATCTGACGCAACCTTATGAACGCTCTTACGACCTCAACGCTCGCCTCAACGGCCGTTTTGCTATTAAGAACACTTGCAGCCATAATCGCGCCATGTTCGGTGAAGGCGTTTGGGAGCTTGCGCCGCCCGCCTCGTCCTTTTGATGTTGCAATTTGCAATATCAAAGAGTCGTACTCTTTCCTCGTTAACTGGAACATGAAGTCAACCGGAAAGCGTTCCAAATTTCGCTTCACCTGTTGATTGAGTCTGGTTGTTGCAACGCCATAAAGCACGGCCAAATCGGAATCCAACATCACCCTCTCACCTCTAATCACATAGATCGCTCCTTCAATCCGTTTCACCGGAACTCTTACAACCAACTCATTCATCGTTGCGATTTCCCGTTTACCTTTCACGTCTCACGTCTTACTTTCACCGTTCCACATTATCTCGCTTACAGCGTTCCCTCAAGAGAGAGGTTGAACCCAGCGTGCCGCGGCCTGATACCAGATGATTTTCATCTGTCCACCTTGGTGGTCTAAAAACACTTCGCCGACCTCGACGAGTCGGCGTTCTTTTTATCCCTGAATTGTGCTTCGCTTCACCGCCCACCGCCCACTCTTAGGTTTTGCCTTTTTCCTTTTGCCTTTTTCCTTCTCCTCGCTCACTGCCCACTGCTCACTCCTTATTGCGCGTGTCAACTCACAGCGGCGTGGCCGCGCAATAAAATAGCCCGGGAGCGGGGAGCGCCGCAGCCCGCGTGGGGTGCTGGCGTAAGCGCAGCGCCACCCCGGAATCATCACCTCCAAACAACAATTCACCGACCCTCGACGGGTCGGCGTTTCCCTTGGTTCAAAACCTTTACCCGATACAAGAAGTTTTGTATTCTCTGGCCATTCAGCGCATCGTAGTCAAACCAAAGGACGAACTGAGCTGTGCAACTCTACGTTGGCATCACTGACTACGACTGGTTCACCCTCCATTCGTCGAAACCCACCGCCGAAGAGGTTAACTTCTGGCGCCCATCTACTCAGCCTTACCGTAAAGATTTTTATCCGGGCATGCCCTTTCTTTTTAAGCTTCACGCTCCTCATAACTATATTGTGGGCGGTGGCTTTTTCTTGGAGTTTCTTACGCTCCCATTGAGTGTGGCTTGGAGATCATTTCGCGAAGGGAACGGCGCACGATCATTCGAGGAGTTTCGAAACCTCATTGGTGCTTACCGCCCTCTCGGTCCCACTGAAGACCCGGTAATTGGTTGCACCATCCTTAGTGAGCCGTTTTTCTTTGATAAATCCGACTGGATTCCAAGCGCGCCTTATCTTTCTGGGCCAGTCGTATCGGGTAAAGGCAACTTCGAAAGTGCAGTCGCCCTTAAACTTTGGTTGCAGATGACTGAGCGTTTGGCAGCTGCTGAGATGCGCTTGCAGAGTAAAGAGATTGGTCCAGCGACGATGGCAGCCTTGGAAACCGCGAGATACGGCACGCCAATCTTGACGGCGCCACGGCTCGGCCAGAGATCATTTCGAGCGTTAATTACGAAGGGATATGATTACCGGTGTGCCATTTCCGGAGAAAGAACGCTGCCCGTACTTCAAGCCGCCCACATTCTGCCGTACGGGCAGGGAGGCCAACACGAACTCTCCAATGGACTGCTATTGCGTAGCGATCTACACATCCTCTTTGACCAGCACTACATAACAATTGAACCTACAAATAGAATAACACTCGTCAGCAGACGAATCGGTGAGCAGTTCAAAAATGGCCGCGATTACTACGCGTTGAGAAACCGGCCCCTCGCCCAACCAGCCGACATGCGCACAGAAGCTTCCTACGCGAATCTCAGCGGGCACTTCGAAAGGTTTCGCGAACTAGAGGGTTAGGATTAATTCCTATTAACCCAACGTATTGCTCAATCCACAGTGGCGCGAACTGTTCGAGCCTTTTTAGAGAAATACAGATTCTGTACTAAGATATATCTGTAATTCGACCGGTAGATCACCTCCACACTCGAAGGCCTTTCACCTGAGGTCAGTAATTGAGCGTAAAACGTACAGACTACGAAAAGACCCCGCAGCCCATTCTGCCTCGCGGTTTTGTTTCGGGCATCCGCGACAATCACACGCGCGGGTCGATCGGTGATTTTCTCAAAGAGAAGATTGTTCCAGGTTCTAAACTCTCTTTTGTATCAGCCTTCTTCACTATCTACGCTTTCGAGGCTCTCAAAGATCACTTACTCAATATCGGGCAAATGGATTTCCTCTTTGGCGAGCCTCGCTTCATAAGCGCACTCGATCCAGAGCGTACCGAACGAAAGTCATTCATTATTGAGGACGAAGGCCTTCGCTTGGAAAATCGCTTAGAGCAAAAACGCGTCGCACGCGAATGCTCCGAGTGGATTCGCGACAAGGTCAATATACGCTCAGTCACTCAAGCAAATCTGCTTCACGGGAAGATGTATCACATCTTTGACGGCGCACGTGAAAACGCGATCATTGGCAGTTCCAACTTTACTGTCAGCGGCTTGGGTTTAGGCACCAGCAACAATATCGAACTTAACCTTGAGGTCGATGGCAATCGCGACCGTGAGGATTTGAAGGCATGGTTTGATGAGATTTGGAACGACGAAAAGTTGGTTGCAGATGTAAAAGATGAGGTGCTGCTTTATCTTTCGCAGCTCTATGAGAATCATTCCCCAGAGTTCATCTACTACAAGACTCTATTTCACATCTTCGAACAATTCCTTGCCGCACAGGATCTAAGCGGCACACTGGACCTCCGCGATCAATTAGTTGATACGGAGATCTGGAACAAACTTTTTGAGTTTCAAAAGGATGGGGTCAAAGGCGCCATAAACAAGATCCGAACGCATCAGGGCTGCATCATTGCTGACAGTGTCGGCCTCGGCAAAACCTATGAAGCGCTCGCGGTGATAAAACATTTCGAACTGCGTAATGACAAGGTTTTGGTCTTGTGCCCAAAACGGTTGCGCGAGAACTGGACAGTCTACCAAGCCCAGAACAACAGCGAGCTCAATCCATTACTTAGAGATAGGTTCGGATATACGGTTCTCTCGCATACAGATTTGAGCCGCGAACATGGCCGCTCTGGCGACATTGATTTGGGAGCAATTAACTGGGGGAACTACGACCTCGTAGTGATCGACGAGTCGCACAACTTCCGAAACAACTTAAAAGGCAAACGCGACGAGGACGGAAATATTATCAGGAAGAGTCGCTACGAACGGCTCATGGATGACATCATCAATTCTGGTGTCAGGACCAAGGTTCTTCTCCTGTCCGCCACGCCTGTTAACGTGGACCTCAAGGATCTCCGCAATCAGATCTACCTCCTCACGGGGGGAAGCGATGCCGCGTTCGCTAACTCGATCGGGATCGCAAGCCTGAAAGACATGTTGGCAACAGCGCAGCGCACGTTTACTGAATGGGCGAACGACAAAACTGTCAAGGAACGTCAGAGCAGCGTCCTGCTTGAACGCCTTAGCTCAGGATTTTTCACGCTCCTGGACGAACTGACCATTGCCCGGTCGCGCAAACATATTCAGAAATACTATCGCGAGATGTTGGCAGCCATCGGCGAGTTCCCTAAGCGCCTGAAACCGATTTCAATCTTTCCAGATATCGACACGGACGGGATGTTCATGTCGTACGACAAACTAAATGATGAGATCGGTAACTACAAGCTGTCGCTTTTCAGTCCTTCACAGTACGTCAAGCCTGAGCACCGCCACCTCTATGACGAGCGCAGCGCGATAGACAACTTCACACAGGAAGATCGCGAGCATTTCTTGATCGGCATGATGAAGGTCAACTTCCTAAAGAGATTGGAAAGTTCCGTTAGATCATTCGCCATATCCATGGGACGAACGATGGAAAAGATCCAGACTCTCGAGGAGAAAATAGAAACATTCAAGAAGGCTAGCACTGAAAATCGAGAGTTTGATTTCGACAGCATCACTGATACCAACGAAGAGGACGATGAGTTACGCGAGGCGATGCAAACCGGCACGAAGCTCAAGTATCGCCTCGAACATATTGACGTCGATCGCTGGCTGAAAGACTTAGCAAAGGACAGACAGCAACTGAATATTCTGAGCATAAGCGCGAAGGAAGTTACGGTTGAACGTGACGCAAAACTGAAAGAGCTAAAAGGAATAATCTCAACGAAGGTTGCTAAACCTGCAGTTAATCGGAATGGCAAAGAAAATAAGAAGGTCCTGGTCTTCACCGCGTTCGCCGATACCTCGTCCTACCTTTATGAAGCGCTCAGGGATTGGGCCCGCAACGAACTAGGGATACACATAGCGACCGTCTCTGGCGGGTCCGGTGGCAATCAAACGACACTCGGCGGGACAAACTTCAATCAGATCCTCACGAACTTCTCGCCTATTGCCAAGAAGCGCGACGTGATGAAAACCATGCCGCAGGATGAAGAGATCGATCTGTTGATAGCGACTGACTGCATCTCAGAGGGTCAAAACCTACAGGACTGTGACACGGTCATCAACTATGACATCCACTGGAATCCGGTTCGTCTGATTCAGCGCTTTGGTCGCATCGACCGCATCGGCAGTCAGAACAAGACAATCCAATTGGTTAACTTCTGGCCCACCGAAGATCTCAACAAGTACATCAATCTAAAGAACCGAGTCGAAGCACGCATGGCCCTCGTCGATGTCGCCGCGACGGGCCAGGAAGACATTCTCAACGTCAAAGAGATCGAAGAGCTTGCCACCGATGAACTCAATTATCGCGATAAGCAATTGCTACGACTGAAGGACGAGGTACTCGACCTTGAAGATTTCAGCGAATCGGTTGCTCTTAACGAATTTACGCTCGACGACTTCCGAGCGGACCTCGCTCGTTACATCGAGAACAATCGTCAGGCCTTACATGAAGCGCCGCTTGGTCTCTACGCCGTCGTGCCAACCGGTAGTGATGTTGGCGGTCTGTCTTCGGGGGTGATCTTTTGTCTGCGACAGAAGGGCGACACGAGTGGGAATGAAGTCGTAAATCCCTTGCAGCCCCACTTCCTTGTTTATGTTCGCGACGACGGCATAGTTCGCTACACCTTTACCCAGGCCAAGCAGGTCCTCGACATCTTTCGTGCCCTGTGCGCCGACGAATCCCAGGCACACACAGAGTTGTGCCGCTTGTTCGACGAAGAGACGCGCGACGGAAACGATATGACACGCTACAGCGGCTTACTTGAGAAAGCCATCGCCTCCATCGTCAGCACTTTTAAGAAACGAAACGCGGGTAATCTGCTCACCGGGCGAGGCGGAACTTTGGTTAGTCGGGAGAAACAAGTAAACGACACAACAGACTTTGATCTGATTACCTGGTTAGTGATCCGCTAATCTGGTTCGCCGGAATTTGAAGAGACATCCCTCGGGTCGCAGTCTCTAGCAAACCACCCGAGATCTCAAACGCTCCGCATATGAAGACCTCAGACTCCCTGACTGATAGGACCAAGATCGCTCAAGCGTTGAAAGCCTTCGACGCTGGCTCACTGGAATCAAATGCGATTCACTTGTTCGACACTCTTGGTTATCGAAGCAGCAAAAGCTTACAGCTTGAGCCAAACACAGTGGCCGGTCTTTTGCAATTGGCAAATCTCTCGGATTTCCTTAATCCGTCAAAGGCTCATGCCGAGGATTGGCGATCTGTTGATTTCCTTTTTCAAATCACCGATGAAGAGGTTAAGAATCTTGGCGAAGGAACTCGCAGTTTTGACTCGAAGGCCGAGCCCCAATCAGACAAGCAGATTGAGTCGTACATATTTTTTGCGATTGAACTCAAGAAGGATTATTACCCGCGCGGAGTTCTAGCAGATATCACACGCGAAATTAACCGAATATTTCCAATGCCTGCTCTCGTGGTTTTTAAGCATGGTAACACCCTAACTCTTTCGATAATCAATCGCCGGATTCATAAGCGCGACGAGGCGCGCGATGTTCTCGAGAAGGTTACACTCATCAAAGACATTCGCTCGAAGGATCCTCATCGGGCCCACGTCGAAATCCTGCTCGATCTGTCTTTTCCTGAAATACAGAACAAGTACCTGCTCACAAATTTTGTTGAGCTTCACAACGCCTGGCAAAACACACTAAGCATTTCCCATCTAAACAAGGCCTTCTACAAACGAATTGTCGCCTGGTTCAACCAAGCAATCGAGAAAATTAAGCTCCCGGGTCTATCAGGACAGTCAGAGAAACATAAAGACTTTGCCATTCGATTAATTGCAAGACTGGTTTTTGTTTGGTTTCTCAAAGAGTTGAAAGTTGTTGATGAGGGCTTGCTTCATCCAGAAAGCCGTTTACTGGATCACTCCAAGCCGGATTTCGACTATTACAAGTTTGTTCTGCAAAATTTGTTCTTCAATGCCCTCAACAAGGAACGAGAGAACCGGGCCGATTTCTCAAATGACTTCGATTTGCACGGTTCTTACTTTGTCCATGCCGAACGACTCAAAGCGCTACTCTCGGATTGCCCTTTTTTGAATGGCGGTTTATTTGACGAAGCAGAAGACGATTTCGTTCTTCGGGGCGGGGTCAATAACGCCTTCAAAGTGCCCAATGACATTCTGCTTGGTGAGGGCGGCCTAAACACCATCCTTTCCCAATTCAAGTTCACATTAACCGAGAACACCGCGCTTGATGAGGAAATCGCAGTCGAGCCCGAAATGCTCGGCCGGATTTTTGAGAACCTGTTAGCTGAACAAAGCGATGATACGAAGGAGGCCGCACGGAAGAATGCCGGGGCTTTTTACACGCCTCGCCCAATTGTCAGCTATATGTGCAAGAACGTTTTGCTTAGGCACCTGGACATCGAAATCAAGCCAGAGAACGGAAAAGAAATCGTCAAACGACTTCTCAAAACCACGATTGTGGACCCAGCCTGCGGTTCAGGCGCATTTTTGATCGGAATGCTCGAGGAGATGATGAGCTTGCTAGAGGTTGCTGATCCGAAGGGCAAGATTTGGTTCAGTGAAATAATGAAATCCAAGGACGCGACATTTCGCGAGTACGTCGCCGATTTTATTGCCGACGATCAGCTTCGTTTCGTCCAGAAGCTCGGCCTTCTGCGTAATTGTCTGTTCGGGATTGACTTGCTCGACTACGCCGTTGAGATAACAAAGTTGCGTTGTTGGTTGAGTCTTATCATTGAACAGAAAGTTGATTTAGCTAAGAAAGATGCTAACTACAACTTAAAGCCGCTTCCAAATCTGGAGTTCAAGTTCTATCAAAAGAACTCATTGTTGCGAAAGTTCAAGGATCGAGAAATACAACCGCTTCTCGAAGCCTTCGATAAAAAAGGTTTTCTTGATGAGCTGATCAATCTGGAAAACAAGTTCTTCATCGCGGTCAGCGACAAACACGGAACGAAAGAACAAGTAAAAACGAAGATCATTAATCTGCTCGAAGGACTTGTTGACGAACAAATTGGCCAAGTCGAAGTGGCTATGAAGTTGGATTTTAAGAATCTACTTAGGCTGCGAGCTGATAAGAGGACCCCGGCGCAGCAAATCAAGAAAGCCGATAAAGCCTATCAGAAATCGGCAGGAAAGGTTGCGGAACTCTCGAAGTTCCGGGCGGACATCAAGCTCTATTTTATTGAACGAATCGTCTTTCCAACGGTCTTTAACTCAAAGGGTGAAAACAAAGGCTTCGACATTGTCATAGGCAATCCCCCGTACGTAAATACCAAACTCATCAGCCAGATGAATCTGACAGACACCCTCAAGAGTGAGTACGGCTTTTGCGACGACCTTTACAATCACTTCACTATCAGAGGGTTGGAGTTGCTCAAGAAGGGCGGTTTGCTGAGTTACATTACGTCCGACACCTTCCTGACCATTCAAACCAAAGAGAACATGCGCCGAGTCTTTCTTGGTTTACACCCGAAGCAAGCGCGCAAGGGAACTCAGGCACATTTGTTTGAAAGCGAAACTACTCAGCCCTCGAAAACTACCAGGGCCTTCGACCACGAAGCCGAACATCGGTTGCTCGAGATCATTAACACCCCCAAGGCTTTCGCAGCAATGGTGGATACGGCGATCTTCACTTTGAAAAAAGAGGGGCCGACCGACTCATGCGAGGTCTCATACGTTGACATTCGCTTTCCCAAAGCTGAGACGTTTGGTCTAACGGCTGACGAGTGGAAAACCGTCACACAGACCACAGACAATTACGCAAGTTGGGAAAAGATTCTCGAACGAGTGATGATCAAAATTCAGTTACCGATAAATCTAAGCGAGGTGAACCAACCAAAATGGAAGGTTTCGCACACCTGTAACGGAACGGACGTGCTCTCGGACACTTCCACGCAAATCGAAAAATATCGATTCCCGCTTGCCATTTATCATCAGAGCCTGAATTTCGCAATATTTGCGCCGAACAAGTCGAACGCGCGCATTTTTGATATGGTCATCAAACCCGCGTTTCCGGTTTTCGAGGAGTGGTGGAGCAAGATCGAGACGAGCAAGCAGATTGAAGAGAACCGCGCTGAAATCAGAAGATACATGAAGGGTCTAAAAGCAGGAGATATTACCCTGTTAGGGCTAATCACTGACGGCGGTGTTGGTTTACAGACCGGTGACAATGGTGCATTTGTTGGGGCGTTGGCCGAGACGCGCATCGCCGAGAGAATCGCGCAGACTCGCCCCCAAAAGCTAATGGAAGCAGTGGCCGAAAAGCCCCGGATTCGGAAAGACTTCAAGCTCCTGTCCGACTGTCTTGATTTGGCCGACTATCAAGATGCCATAGGGTCATTGAGCGAACTGAAAACCCGGGAGCTGTTCGATGCTATTAAAGAAAGGTTTGGTCGGCGCGTTTTCGGCAAAGGCTATCTGTACCGGATCGTGAATTCAAGTGAGGTTCATAACGTCGCTGAAATGACTCGGCAAGAAAAGCTCGACGGGATCAATTCTAAACGTGAAATCTTTGTGCCCTACGACAAGGGGGATAAAGAAGGGAATCGTTGGTATATCGAGACCCCGTACTACTTAAACTGGAGTAAGAGAGCGGTTAGCTGGTTCAAGGACAATTCAGGGAAGAGCGGCGAGGGTATGCCGGTGGTGAGGAACATCCAGTTCTATTTCAAGGCCGGCTTTTGTTGGAGCGACGTCTTGAATCCTTCGGCAGAATATATTAAGTGCAGAAAAAAAGACGAAACAGTTAATGATGTTCTTTCGATGTCTTTATATGATGAAAGCGGACTGGGAACGGAATACTTCGTTTCGATCCTCAATAGCTATTTGTCGTTCAAGGCCGTCCGAGAGATGTTAAATAGCTCCGTCCATCTTCAAATGAACGACTTGAGAAAACTCCCAATCAAAATTCCAACATCCGCGCAACTCGCCAACCTCAACGCAAAGTGTCACTCGTGTATTGCGATCAAGAAGCGGCAATTTGCCGAGGAACTCACTGGATCAGAGGCAACTGCTCTATTAAGACCCATCGAGCGGGAGATTGACCAACTCGTTTACCGGCTCTACGACCTACAACCCGATATAGATGAAGGTAGAGATACGGGCAAGCGTTGAGGAAGTGGATATGACCGAAGCATCGCGTCGCCTGTCAGAAATTGCCGAACAACTAAAGCGGGGAGAGAAGCCCGAACCTGAAACAGTTCGGACGCTGCTCAATTGGTTTGGCGCACAGCGTCGTGGCCATTATGTGGCTCAGAGAATAAAAAGGCTGCTTCGTAAGAACGGGCTGACGACGATCCCAGACTTCCAATATGCGTACATCGATTCGCTGATTGGGTTCGATCTTTCGCCAAGTTCAGAGACCCCAGTCATACATACACTGACGCCGGAAGAGGGGGTTGGTAAAGAGTTGCCGCCGGCCGGCACGGTCGTATTCGAGCCTCACGTCGAAGAAATCTTGCTTCCGGCCACTACCGTTGGCGGGGCGATTGACGATCCCACTTACAGAATCGGCAGACTTCCCGCAGCCAACCAAGCTTTATTCAAAGTGACTCCGAACAGCACCTTGGGCGAAGCCGTAACCCTTATGCTTAGCAATAACGTTTCGCAACTTCCTGTAATGCCCAATGAACGGGATGTCAAAGGGATGGTCAGTTGGTCATCCATCGGATCGCGCCTCGCGGTTGATAACAAGTCGGAATCTATTACCCACTATATGGAAAAGCACTATGAGCTTAGTTCGGACGTGTCGATTTTCTCGGCAATCGGGCTCATTGCCGAGCATGATTACGTCCTGGTGCGCGACAGCGAAAGAAGGATTAGCGGCATTGTGACGACGAGTGATCTCAGTTTTGAGTTTCACCAACTTGGTGAGCCTTTTCTCCTGATCGAAGAGATAGAAAACCATATCCGAGGCTTGGTTGACGGGAAATTCTTACCCGCGGAATTGAAAGGAGCTTGCGATCCTTCTGACACTGAGCGCGAGGTCGCAGACGTAAGCGACCTGACGTTTGGGGAGTACGTGCGTTTGCTGGAGAAGCCTGAACACTGGGATCGTTTGGCCCTGCCACTCGATCGCAGAATCTTTGTCGATAAGCTTGACGCGGTTCGCAAGATCAGGAACGAGGTCATGCACTTTAATCCCGATCCGTTTGAAGGGGATGAACTGCCGACACTCAGAGACTTTGTTCAATTTCTGCAAAGACTAAGAGAGATTACCAGCAGGTCAGACGGTTAGTTTGTTGCCTTTGGAGTGTCCGATGAAATACGAACTAAAGGTCAATCGGAAAGAGCTCATCGACGGCCTGAACCTTTTGCGCAAGACCGCGAAGCCAAAGAAGAACATGGAAGCGGTGCTCACGTTTGAGGATGGGAACTTCGTAGTGTTCGTGAATGGCGTGAGTATCGAAGCGACCGCCCAAGGTGCGTTCCCAGGAATGGTGCGTATCCCCGCCGCGCAGGCAATCACCCTCGCGAAAGTACTTCCGCCTGAAGACCCGCTAACCATCGCATACGAGGAGACGCGCTTGTACATCGGAACCTTCTCCATGCCGTGTGTGTGGCATAACGTTGAGCCGAATCCAATTCAGTTGCCGATTAACCCGCCGTTTACTGTCTTGCTCGGACTCCCGTTGAAGTACAGCGATCAGGAAATCTTTCAGTCCGGTCTGTCCAAGCCACTGGACGAGGCCCAGCGGCGGCGGAAGCTGTTAACGACGAAGGCGGTGAACTTGCTATTGGAATTTGGTGTATCCCGGGCTGAGGTGGAGAAGTTGATCGAAGAGTCTATCAAGCGTCTTAATCTGAAATGAGGAAATCATGAGTACACCAACATTAGGACGACTTGAGAAGGTAGATCTGCGAACTGCATGGATTGGTGAGTCAACTCATTTCACGCCCTGGCTGGCACAGCCCGAGAACCTGAAGCTGCTTGGCGATACTGTCGGCATCGAATTGGAATTCGAGGCCCAGGAGAAAGAAGTCGGACCGTTTCGGGCCGACATTCTCTGCAAGGACACGCTCGATGGTTCATGGGTCTTGATTGAGAATCAGCTGGAACGGACTGACCACACTCATCTTGGACAACTTCTTACGTACGCATCCGGTCTTGAAACCGTCACAATCATATGGATCGCACAACACTTCGCCGAAGAGCATCGTGCAACTCTCGACTGGCTCAATGAAATTACGAATGAGCGATTCGCTTTCTTTGGCCTTGAAATTGAACTCTGGAAAATTGGCGCATCGCCGCTTGCACCGAAATTCAACATGGTTTCCAAGCCTAACGACTGGTCACGGAGTGTTCGCAGTTCAGCAGCCAAAGCTACCGAACTTTCTGACGTGAAGAGGACGCAGCTTGAGTTCTGGACTGCCTTCAGGGACTACATGGAGGAGCACAGCACGATTCGCTGTCATCGTCCAGCGCCACAACCCTGGATGAATCACTCGATTGGTCGAGCTGGGTTTGGCATGACGTCAATTGCATCTACGTGGAATTCTGAGACACAGACGGCAGACCCTCAGCTCCGGGTCGAGTTCTATGTGAGTGTTCCCGAGGCCCGCAAGTACTTTGCGATTTTGGAGACTCAAAAAGCGAGGATTGAATCAGAAATAGGCGAGCCACTTGTCTGGTCAAGCGCACCTGGTAAACAAAGTTGCAAAGCTTATGTTCGACGGCCAACAAACTTCATGGACCGTTCTCAGTGGCCACAACAGCACCTGTGGTTACGGCAGAACCTTGAGAAGTTTCGCAGCGTGTTTGCAAACCGCGTAAGGCAACTCGATCTCTCAAGTACAGCGATTCCTGGTCAGGAGTCAGTTGACGAGTCGGATACTGGCTCGATGCCTCGCCCAGAGGACAGTTAGCCTGGATTCAAAACAGAGTCAGGTAACGATGATCACTCTTGGAATAGACCTGTCATCCTCAAAAGATCTCACAGTCGCATGCGCTATTCACTGGGGGAAAGGGCAGGCAGTTGTGCGCTCGCCGGTACTGCGGTGCGATGATGCGGAACTCGACAATCTGATATCAAAGGCAGATGTTATCGGCATTGATGCGCCGTTTGGGTGGCCTAAGGCTTTCACAGAAGCCGTCGCGGATTGGACGGGGACTACTTGGGGGCGCGATGAACGAATTCGACTTCAGTATCGCGCAACCGATCTGCTGGTACAGAAGGAAACTGGAATCTGGCCGCTAAGTGTTTCGACAGATCGCATCGCACTTCCAGCGATGCGCGCCATGGCGTTGTTACAGCGCCACAAAGTTAAGAATCTTTCCGGTGATGGAAGGTTTTATGAGGTTTACCCCGCGGCTAGTTTGAAGCGTTGGGGACTGCCATGTCGAAAATACAAGAATATCGATGAGCCTTGCGGCATCGCGCGGGTCGACATCCTCAAGAAGTTGCGCCTAATGCTGCCGTGGCTTGAAGTTCCCAGGGAGTATTCGGCTACGTCTGACGCGCTTGACTCACTAATTGCCTCCTTGACGGCGCGCACCGCGGCTCAGGGACTTTCAGTACCACCTAAGCCGTTGGAAACATCCGTTGCGCGGCGGGAAGGATGGATCCATTTGCCCACAGCGCTTCCTCAGCTTCAGTAACGTTCCTACCCCGCTCCTACTGAGATCAGTCTTCGACCACTGGCGCGGTGGCGCAGCCTTTCACCAGGGTGATGCCGTCAAGGCAGGCTTGTTTGGTGGTATAGCCTTCGCCGGAGTCGGCGAGGATGCGGCCGTTGGCGGCTTTGAGTCGCCAGCGGTATTCGTTTGCTTGGTCTTTGTAGATGTGGAAAGTCATGGTCGGTAACGTAGCTCCTTTCGGGAATTAGAGGTCAGAGATCTGAGGTCAGAAGTCCGCAATCAGCCGGAAAAGACAGTGATCAGTGGTCAGTGGCCAGCTGACTGCGTACTCCCGTCTCGCGTGTAGCAGCTAACTGCCGACTGCTTACTGTTCAAAGGTTGGCAGGCGCGTTCCGCGTCCTTCACAAACAGGCTTCCGGCATCGCCCGACGCCGGAGTGCAAAGCCTGGCTCGTGAGCGAAACGCGCCTGTTGGTCATGGGCCGTGGCCCATGATCTTGTGTGCCTGCGACGCGAAGGAGATTGTGTGCGGTCCAATCTCAGTCTCGTCGCCGGCATGGAGAACAAGAGCCCTTCCCGACTTCGGAACACGTGCAGGATGCGCGTGCCACGCTCGTTACATCCCACGCACTGCTCGCGCGGTAACCTCGGGTGGGCTTCTGTCTCCTGGGCGCGCTTCGCTAGGGCGCTATCTTCATGGCTGGATCGCTCCAGCCGCTTTGACCATTTACGTTGATGGCCGCCACGCGGAACCAGTAGCGCGTTCCACTAGTGAGACCTTCCACCGTGGCTCTCGATTTGGTGGCCACTCCTGAGTGACTCCAACTCGACGCTGTCGGCGGGTCGCCGCTCTTTTCAATAACGTAGCTCCTCGCGCCGGGGAGTGGGTCCCAGGTGAGATCGATCTCGCCGTCGCGGTCGCCGGCTGTAGCCGCGAGGCTAGAAGGCGGCGCCGGAATGTCAGTGCTGATGGACGCCGTGGCGCGCAAGTCCATGCCGGCGCTCTGAATCAGCACCTCGTTATCGCCGGCCGCCGCCTCCACGTAAGACGCGAGTTGGGTGATGATGCGATCGAGCACGTCTTCCTTCTGTTGCTGATCGGAGGTCTTCGCTTTCGCCTCCTGACGCGCCGCCTGCGTAGCGATGTACGCCGTCTCGAAATCGTCGATGGCCGTGTTGACGAGCGTCAGGGCAGGAGTCGGGGTCGGGAAACTCGCGTTGCCGGTAAGGGCTGCGACGATCTGGCGCGCGCGCGTAATCTTCTCGGTCAAAGGTAAACGACTGAAATTTAGTTTGATTTTGGGCATGATGAGGCTCCTTGGGTTGTGGGAGTACTTGGGCGTGAGCACCCCAGCGAGAAAGGACTTGAGCGTGAAGGACGGCGTCAGGGTAGTACAGAGACGGCGAGGTGGCAATCAGGGATTCCCTGAGAGGCTAAGTGTTGAGGTTGTGTGGGTTATGACGAACGGCCTAACCATTTTGTGGTTTTGCATTGCGCTGATGTTGATTTGCATTGGGCGAGAGCCAGCTTGACTTGATGCAATGTTTATTGACATTGGGCTGATGCAAGCTTGCACTGGTTGAGTGCTTATTGGCACTGGTTCAATGCAAGCTTGTATTGGTTCTTTGAAGTTGCGTGGGTTCTTTGCAAGCTTGCATTGGTTCTTTGCGACCTTGCAGTGGGGCAAGGACGACAGCATTGGCCGGATGTAAGTTTGCATTGGGCCGGTGCTTGTTTGTTTTGGTGCTGGGCAAGCTTGCCTACGAGCGGTGTTGTCTTGCATTGCGACTGGGTAAGCTTGTATTGGCGCCGTGCTTGGTTGCATTGGGTCAGTGCAGGTCGCGCGAGACAGAGATTGGGATGGGGATGGTAGGACAGGCATTCCTGCCTGTCCTCGGTTGAGTAAGGAAGAACGCCGACCCATCGAGGGTCGGCGAATTGTGTTTGGAGGCGATGATCCCGGGGTAGCGCTTCATCCACCCCATCGGGGCTGCCCCGATGGGGACCCCGGCGCTTACCCCGGGCTATTTTATTTCGCGCCTGTGGCGCTTTGAGTTGACGCGCTGCGCGCGGCGGTTAATCAAGTGCGGGCGGGACGCCCGCGGTCCCAGTAAGAGCAGGCAGGATGGCACTCCACCGCTGCCTGCGCTCCCAGCGGCGACTGACCACTGACCACTGACCACTGACGGCTGGACTCGCGACTGGCGACTGGCAGCCGCGTTATACTGCACGCCATGAATCCGAATGAACAGTTGATCGAGGTATTCTATCTCTCGTTTCAAAAGCTCGACGCTGCGGGGATGGTTGATTGCTATCACCCCGAGGTTGAGTTTTCTGATCCGGTGTTTGGGAAACTCAATGCGGCGGAGGTGGCGGCGATGTGGCGAATGCTCTGCGCCACGGCAAAGAATTTCGAGCTCACCTTCAGCGACGTCGAGGCAAGCGACCGGACAGGTAAGCAAACGGGCAAGGCGCATTGGGAAGCGCGCTATGATTTCTCCGCCACCGGCCGGCGCGTGCACAATAAGATCGACGCAGCATTCGAATTCAAGGACGGGAAGATCATCAAGCACGACGACACGTTTGATTTCTGGAAGTGGAGCGGGCAAGCGTTGGGAGCGAAGGGGACATTGCTTGGTTGGACGCCGCTGGTGAAGAACAAGGTGCGACAGCAGGCGCGTGAGAAGCTCAAGATGTTTATGAAGTAGGGTGCTGGGTGTGTGCGGCTCCGCCGCACAGTGCGGAAAGGCTTGCCTTTCCGGAGCAGCTACCTTCTTTTCCTTTCCGAGGCACAGCCTCGGAAAGCAATTAATGAGACCTTGACGGTGAGGCAGAGCCTCACCGCACTGTGCGGCGGCAAGCCGCATACACCCGACACCTACTGAACAATGAATCGCGAACCGACATATCAGGCGGCACGATCGGTGTCCGCAGCCGTGGCGGACCACTTTCGCCGTCACATCGCCGCCGCGCGCGCGCAGGGCGAGGAGCAACTGGCGCCCGAGCCCGAGGAGTCTACTATCGCCGCGATCATTGACGCGGCTTTCTGGGCGAGCCTGCGGCGCGAGGAAGGTCTGTCGCCGAAAATCTCGCTCGCGTTTGTGCCGCCGGAAGAGGTGGACCAGCCGATCGTTTTCGAGCGGCCGCTCCCGCTCACCACAAACTTTCTGATCAAGCTGGCTCCCGCGGTCGAGCGGCCGGAAATTCATCTCGGCGTGTGGTGTCAGAACGGCGAGCTGCACGTTTGGGGCGCGACGCGCGCGGTCCCGAGTTTTTGTTTTGTGTTGGAGGTAGTCGAACCCGGCCTGCTCGTGATTAAGCACCGGCGCATCGATGGGTTTGGAAAGTTTGCCAATGTGGCCGTGCTCAAGGGCGAGCAGGTGAAGGTGATTGATGAAAACGGCACGAGCTTGCCCGATTGTCCGGAGCTGCTGACAAAGCTGCTCGCGTTCACCTCGCCGTCAGGGTGGGAGGGCGGTGAATCGGTAAACGTGCTGGTCCAACTGGCCGCCTCGATGCGCGCCCACGGCCACGGCGGGTTGTTGCTGGTTATTCCGGCCGGCACGGAAAAGTGGCGCGAGTCGATCGTGCATCCGATTCTTTATTCGGTGGTGCCGCCGTTTACCGGGCTGACTGATCTGATGTCCCAGGATGAGGAGCAGCAGACGGAACGTTTATGGCAGGCGGCGATGCGACGCGCGGTGGACACGGTGGCGGGGCTGACGGCGGTTGATGGCGCGACGGTGATCAGCGACCGGTATGAGTTGCTGGCCTTCGGCGCCAAGATCAGGCGCGCGAGCGGCTCGCCGCAGGTGGACGACATAATTATTACTGAACCTATCGTGGGCAATCACGCGGAGATGGTCCATCCCGGTCAAACTGGCGGCACGAGGCACTTTTCGGCGGCACAGTTTGTTTTCGACTGCCGGGATGCAATAGCCCTCGTGGCTTCGGTGGACGGGCGCTTCACGATCTTCGCGTGGTCGCCGTGTGAGAACATGGTCCATGCGCATCGCGTGGATACGCTGTTGCTGTAGTCCAAAGTCCAAGGTCCAAGGTCCAAAGTCAACCGGCGGCACGTTGGACATTGCACAGTGGACCTTTGACTTTGGACTTTGGACTTTGGACTTTGGACCAATCCACTTCCGAGTTTCAGGTTGATTTTGATACCGGTGGTTCGTTTGCGCGCCGGCGAGCGGAGCTGCTGCCGGACGGCGCCTATTTGTTTGAAGATGAATTGGAAGTCGGCGCCACGGTTACGACGACGATCATCACTTGCGCTGCGTGGCTGCTTGAACTCTACGAACTCCACAGCGAGATTGGTTTCAATATTCACCCGGTATTGCTCGGTTCAGGAATCCCTCTATTTCACGAAATGAACCGACAGATCAACCTGGAACTCCTCGATTGCAAGCCGTTCAAAAATGGCTGCGTCTACGTTTCATATCGCGTGAAGCATTGAACAGTGATCCGTGGGCAGTGAGCAGTGAGCAGTGAGCAGTGAGCAGTGAGCAGTGAGCAGTGAGCAG